>JGI24023J19991_10000253_pt1 | contig 41159 bp, 40 predicted proteins | sample Cruoilmetagenom1_FD_19991 | JGI IMG/M metagenome (IMG submission 19991)
GATCTCTTTATTCTTGAGTTCGGTTATGTCTTTAAGTTCGACGACCCAATTGGTGACTTTATCTTCTTCATCGTATATGCAGGTCTGCGTGAGCAGTATCTGTGCCATCTCGCCGGATTCCTTAACGAGAGGCACCTCATACGTCACCACGTCTTTGCCGTATAATTTTCGTTTCCCTAGTATTATCTCCTTCGCCTCTTCCGTCACTATNGGCGTCTCAAGCGTCGTCTTTCCGAGAAGTTCTTCTTTCTTAAATCCAAAGAACTTCTCGAATATCGGGTTCACGTACTCCCATCTGCTCGTTGGGTCTAAGAGAATGATGGGCGTGCCTGAGTTTTCCACCATAGCGCTCAATCGATTAAGCTCTTCTTCCCTCTTCTTCAACTCAGTCACATCGCTTAGAGTCACCACCTCTCCGACAACTTCGCCCCATAAATCTCTTATCCCAGATGCGGAATAGAGGCAGGGAATACGCTCCCCGTCTTTATTTATCATATCTATAGGTACGCCCCTCACAATTTCGCCGGTCTTTACCCGCTCTCTTACCTTTTTGCTAATTGTAGGTACCGATTCAGGTGGTAACACTTTAGCTGCAAAGTCTTCGATGGGGAGGCCCAACACTTCATCCTTTGAGTACCCNAAGGTATTTTCAAATTCTGGGTTCACAGAGGTTAGCCTAGTATCCCTATCAAATGTATATAACGGAACACTAATGCTATCCATTACCGCGTTTGGATCTACTTTTGTACCCTCAAGTTCAGCCTCACGCTTGTTTATAGCGTTGATCATTAAATTAAGATCCTCTCCAATTGCCCTGTATTCTTCATCGATCGCATCCAATTCTACTCTTGCCAATAAATCGCCATTCGCCACCTTAAATAAAACGTTACCAAATGTGTTCATCGCTTTCGCGCGCTCAATTTCTCGCTCGCGTTGTTCGGTTATATCCCTTAAAGCCACTATTCTTCCCAGAATCTTACCATTTAATTTTAGCGATCGCTCTCTGAACTCTCCGATCCTTACGCTTCCATCCTTTGCTAAAAATGGCAGCTCGCCCATTGTTGTTTCCCCTCTGGAAAGTTTTTCCGATCTCACTTTGTTCCTTTCTTCAATTTCCTCTTTAGTGCCCGGCAATTCAAAGGGTTGATCCATGCTCGTTTTTCCAAGCAATTCCTCTGGTTTATACCCCCATGTCTCCTCCCAAGCCGGGTTTACATGGATCCATCTTCCATTCTCGTCAAGTACTGCAATCATATCGGGAACCGCCTCAACTAACGTACTGAAGAATACTTTTTCGCCCTCCAGCGCTTCCATGCTCCTGTGCAGCTCGGTCACATCCCCGATTAAAAGGATTGCACCATCAAACTTCCCGTTCAAATCGAAGAGAGGCGCCCCCTTTACCCTGATCATGGATTCTTTACCATAAACCGAGGTATATGGATACGTTCCACGAATGGCTTCTCCCGATAGCAGCCTCTCCACAATTCCAGCCAGGTCAGTGTTAGCGATGCCTGGAGTTTCAGCCAACTCCATTCCGACGCCTTTTAATTCCCCAAGTCCTTTGAAACCAAGAGTTTCCCTTAACGCTGGATTTACGTAAGTGATCGTCCCATCTTTATCCAGCCTTACTATGCCGATTGGGGCGTTTTCCAGGATTGTTTCGGTGAAATTCTCTTGTTTGCGTAATTCGGTTATATCGGTCGCAGAATAGATTATGGATAAAGGTTTGCCCTCCTTGTCTCTAAGCAATGAACAATTTGCGACTGTGGGTAACTTTGTACCATCCGGTCTCACTAAAGGCGCCTCAAAACCTTGCGCATGGCCTTTTTCCAGGGTTTCATCGACTAATTTTTGCCTTACCAGGAGTTGTGTCTCTTTTTCGTAGGTAGCTTCGATCGGCGTATTAACCAATTCTTCTTTTCTTCTACCGGTTAATTCCTCCATCGTTGGATTGCAATCTATCTTTTTTCCGTCCAATCCAATCAAAGTTAATGACACTGGCGATGAATTAAAGAAGCTTTGGAAATAAGCTTTGCTTGCTTCGAGCTCAGCTTCGCGTTTTCGTTCTTCAGTTACATCCTTCGCGGTGAAGACCGAACCGATCACGTTACCGACGGAATCTTTGAGCTGTTGTCCAGAGCCGGAAATTATAATCTTTTTGCCGTCTTTTCTTATCCATGGCATCTCCATGCCTATGACCGTCTCCCCCACATTCACTTTAGACAGCATCTCTTTAATAGCCTCTTTAGCCTCCTTCAATTGCATAAATGGTTGATCCAAAGTTTTTCTTCCCAGGAGTTCACTTTCACCATAACCTGTGATCCCCGCCATTGCCGGGTTTGTGGTCAGCCAATTCCCCTCCTGGTCGGCGACGCATAGCCCCTCGACTGTGCGCTCTACAACCTGCTCGTGGTAGCTCTCCGCATCTGCTATCTTCTTCTCCTTCTCCTTCAGCTCTGTTGCGTCAGTTGCAGTGATCAAAATGTGGATGATGTTGCCTTCCTCATCCTTAGTGGACGCGAAATTGAGAATCGCAGGGAAGGTGGTTCCATCCCCCCTTATGCAGGTGGCCTCACACGAAGAAGATCCAATTCTCTTGCATTTCCCTAACGCCTCCTTTATCTTTGAAGCATCCTCTTTTGAATATAACTCCTCAGCCTTTAATCCAATTATCTCTTTTCTTGAACGCTTGAATAATCTTTCAGTCGCTGGATTTGTGTCTACTCTTCTACCTTCTGGGGTCATCAAACTTGTGGGAACGGGGAGGGAGTAGAAGAGATCTCCGGGTTCTATCCTTTTCTGCTTTTCCTTCAATCCCACTTTTCTCCCTATATCTGGAGATGCCCTCTTCCCAGATTCTCTTTCTACATCTGTCTTTATGCCATCTTTTATATTTACCATTTCAAAACCTCCCTAAAACCATCACTTTTTTTCCGATAGAGCGAAGTAGCGCAGTTACATCTATACAAAAAGTGACCTTGCTACGTCTCCCCTTTCGGTGCACAAACGCTATTTTCATCCCATCCTCCTTTTAAGTAAACTCTTTAATTATCTTTTTTTTAGAAATAGTTATCTAACATATATGCTTTTCTATCTATCTAGACCCCTGTATAGTCCCTTCTTACTCAGCTGAGATTAAAGTTTACCGGTAATGCGAGCGCCGGGATTCGAACCCGGGCAAGAGGCTTGGAGGGCCCCTATCCTAGCCAGACTAGATCACGCCCGCCATGGGGCCGCCCAGATTTGAACTGGAGTCACGGCGTCCCGAACGCCGAAGGATGACCAAACTACCCCACGGCCCCCAATTTGCCCTGAAGCTCTTTGGATCTTTCTCTGATCCTCTTGGCAGCTTTGATCAGGAGATCCCTGGGAGCGCCTTTTTTCGCTCTAAGATATATTTTTGGGCTGGAGGTAAGCGGATGTTCCACTATACACTCTGCCATCTCGACATCGTCCATCTCCAAAAGCTCTGAGACCAATATCCTCGCAAAGGTCTCGTCAAACCCGCCCTCCACTTCTATGTCCCCTTCAGAGGTACTCACTATTCTCAGCTCGTCGCTTTTCATCCGATCACCTTATAATCGAAACCCTTTTAAAAGCTAATCCAACCTTCCCGTTCCGTAAAGTTCAGATAACTCTCTTTCTTCGATGTTCAGGCAGGACGGGCATTTAAGGTTTCTACCCGAGCGGGCGAGTTTCTCCCTGCACTTCGAGCAATATGCCTGTATAACGCCGAGATCATCGCCTGCTGTAGTTAGTTGCAGGGATGGTTTGACCTGTATCACCCTGGCTTTGATCACATCCCGCTGCTTAAAGCATTTCTTGACGTCGGAGACGAAACCGTCGGATATCTTGGATATATGGATCGTGCCCTCCTCTCTGTTCGCCACTTCTCTTTCCCTCTCCCTTACGGCCCTTATCACATCCACCATGGCCATAGAGCTCTTTAAACCCGCTATCACCCCTATTACCTCATCCCCGATTTCCAAGACGGGGGGATAATTAATGGATCGGACGACTATAGCCCGGCTCTTCTGGTCCACCTCGGCTCTTCCCACAACTGAAGCCCTGATCACTCCATCATCCTCGAATGTGCCCTCACCAGCGCTGAACTCTTCTGCCATCGCTAGCTCATCGCCGGGGGACTTCAATTCTTCCACATCTTTGGTCATTCCAGATCACCCTAAACATTCTGACATCTACTCTTTCTACTTCTTTCCTGTGGTGTTTGTAGGTGTAGGGTATAGGAAACTTATATCTCTTTTCATGAGTTATCCTTCCCCCAAGACTCAAGATGAGCTTAATGATGAAGCCCGAGCTTATGTCCAGGTGCATCGTGTAGAGGGTATGAGCTATCTCTGAGCTCTTTTTTATGAATGGTCTATCCGCGCCTTTTTTCTGTGAGCCAAATGGGGGATTTTGAATGGAGGTGTCCCATCCCCTTCCAGGGTTGAAATCATTAACGTCAGAACATATGTACTCTATGGAGGGGCATATGGAGCGCGCTACCTCTATGGCTTTGGGATCTACGTCTACACCCGTTACCCTTGCCCCCAGGATGTGAGCTCCTATGGCGAATGTGCCGGTGCCGCACCCCAGGTCTATCACCTCTTTGCCCCCTATATCGCCCAACAAGAAGGCGTTGTATAGTATATCTGAGGCCATCCATGGTGGGGTTAAATACTGCTCTAGCCTGGGATCCGGGCTTGAGTATTTAGCCTGGATAGCCTGAAGTTTTAATTCCAACTCTTTCTTTTTCATCCTTCCAATCCATGAACGGGTTAGCTATATAATCCTCGAACTTGCGTAGGCCAAGAGCTACTAAAGTCTCGACGGGATTTAGAGCTCCCGGTATGTCTTCGCATATTCTAGGACAGCCCACTATAGTGCAAGCTTTGCCGTCGAAGGGTTTCAGGTAAGCAGAGGTTATCTCCCTCATGGCTATAGTGGTAACGTTTTTTCCTCTATCCTCTAAGATTCTCTTCATCAGCTCACAACCGTCGAGATCCATCTGGCCGCTCTTCAACGAGCCCACCACAAGCCAATCCTCTCGCTCCGAAGCCCATTCTATAACGGCAAATCTCTTTCTAAAGTGTCTCTCGCTGTCAACATAGCTCATCTCTTTCGTGTAGGGGTCAAGAGCGATCACTTTCCCAGCTATGGGGATGACGTGGAACGCGCCATCGCCTATGAATATGAACCCATCAACTTTGGGCACGATATCTCTAGCGGCCCCGATGTCGCACCCCAGGAGTTGACCCGGGTAAAAGCACTTCTTTCCCTTCCCCACGAATACCTTAAACCCTTTAGATGCCAGGGCCTCTCGGACCTCCTTCAAAAAGTCAAGATGTTGTGCAGTGGTAAGTAGGCCTATCTTGTGCATTCCCTCGGCGCTTAAGCGGTTTGCTATCTTCTCTACGTCTCCCTCGCTCAGCCCACCTACCCTGCGCATCTCCAACACCCTCTCGTCATTAAACGGTGTATGGCCTATCTGGAGCACATGATCGAAACCCTTGCCCTCATACATATCGCAGGCTCCGTAATAGGGATCCCCAGATATGAAAACCGAGCTTGCTCCCAGGGATTTGAAGAGATCGTAAAACTCCCCATATCTGATCTTAAGGCCCTCTGGCAGTTGAACTAGGATCCTTCCATTTTTGACTTCGTCTTTGATTTCGTCCTTGATAATTATCTCGTAATCCCCTATACGCATTAAACCGTCTCAATTCGGCATGGGGTGGGGAGCTTCATCGAGGCCTTTCTCAACGATTCCTTCCCGACCTGGACGTCGTTAACCATCAGCCTTATCAACTCCTGCCCTCTATTAACCCTGGCGGCAGTGCTGACGGGTTTGCCAAAGGCCTTCCTCATCCCTTGCGAAACCCTATCCGCACCAGCTCCGGTTGCCTGTTTATTCTCCCTCAAGATCTCGTGCGGATATACTAAAATCTTCATGTAGTAGTTGCCCCTCCCCAGCTGCCTAGCTAGAAGCCTATTGGCAGCTACCCTGGCGCTTTCCAGGGCGTTATGCCTTATTTGACATTTTTCATTCGCTACTAATTTAAGCACAGTGGAGAACTTACCGTTGGGGTCCCCCAGGTCGAACTGAGTTATTCTGGGGTTGGGCACCCCTCCAGCGAAATCCCTTCTCGAATAGCTCTGCCCCCTTATACGGGTGTACATCCTAGCTGGTTTCTTAGCCATCAGAGCTCTATACTTTTTTTGGATATAAGGTTTATGCTCTTTTAGAATGGGGCGTGCCTACCGTAGCACACACTCAATATTTATTTGATCCCATTGAACTTCTGCCACAATTTTTTGCCCCTTCTCTTTACCATGGCATCGCCCGCGATGGCGCACAGCATGGGTACCGGGAATGCGAAGTATATCAAACCGAATGCCAGATAAGCAAGTTTTCTTTTTAAATTCAACCGTTCAAGGCTGAAGAGTCCTTCATCGTGGTTCACGATGGTTCTCAGTCCGAACTCCGTTACGCTAACGCTCCATTTTATCGCCTGAATCAAGGAAGTCTGTTTTCCCCTTGGGGTGGTTTTGCAGCGCTCTATAGCCTTAAACAGATCGTCTTTGGTATTCCCATCAAATTCGGTATATGCGTTGCCGATCATCTCATGGTAGTGAGCATCGCTTCCCGCGACCTTGGCTTTTTTGAAACCCGCTCCTTCCATCGCGGCGATCCTGTTTGAATATCCATCCCTATGATAGGCGTTGAATGTCTCTATGCCATCCAGTTCGAGGGAGAATATAAGATCCCCGACGCTCGAGCATATGGCGCTGTAGGGGTGAGGGGCTATGGCCAAACCGCCCTGTCCGTGTATCATGTCTATGGTCTCAGGTGCAGTCATTCCTTCTGGAATTTTCTCATTTATAAATAGACCTAGAATCTCCCCCTGGGTTGTCGATATCTCCTCCCCCACGATCACTTTATCCTTCTCTAACTTTTCCGCTTTAATGGCGCCTTTTATGGTGTTATGATCCGTTATGCATATAAGATCGAGATTTTTTTTATTCGCCTCTTCGAGGGCCTCCTCAGGTTCTGTCGCAGATTCTGGGTAAGGGAAACGCAAAAAGGGAAAAATCCCCAAACAGGAGTATTTCGTATGAATGTGCAAATCTGCGTATCCCATGTTCATGCTATATCATTTAGATATTTAAGCATTGCTTATGTTTTCTATATTCATCGGAGAGGTAATGAGTTTAAAGCGCCTCGAAAGGTTAATCAAAAACCGGGGCTTTATCCCACCGATGTTGCTTTCAAGTTCTAAGATCAGGCTATTGATAAAAGAGTTGATGGATGGGTACGATGAAGAATGCGTCCAGCCCGCCTCTTATGATCTGAGAGCGAGCTCCCTTTTGAAAATGGGGAAGAAGGAGCATGCCCTTTGCTCAACGATGGAGTGGGTTCACCTCCCTTTGAACATAGCGGGCATGATATGGCTTAGATCGACCTGGGCCAGAAAAGGAATATTCTTCGCAGGAGGATGGGTGGACCCCGGGTTCAACGGAAATCTGACCCTTTCTCTCTTCAACTCATCGGAGGCGGAGATTCAGATAGAAGAGGAGGGAAGGATAGCTCAAATGGGTTTTCTCAGGTTGGAGGGTGGATCAGAGGGGTATAAGGGCGCTTACCAGGAGTCCAAAGGCAGGGTGGGGCCCAAGATAATCAAAAATTAAAAAAACTCTCCAAGATGATGACTTCCCTCCCCATAGAGAAGAACGCCCGATTGAGAAGATATGAGACCGATATCCAGGGGATCTCGGTGGACATTTACCTTCCCCACTACTCAAACCTGGCGATACCTCCTGAAGAGCTCATGAAGGAATCGAGAATCATAGAGGGATTTAGGGTACCAAAGCCCGAGATTCTACTTGCGCTAAAGCAGCAGGCTGAAATAGAATACGCAAAACGTGTTGACCGCACCTATCTGAAAAGGCTGAGGGAGATCGTAGTCCAGGCGAAGGATGAGTTTAAATACCTGGGATTTGGAGATTTAAGAGAGATCGGGAAGAAGAGAAAAGAACTTCTGAGAAGAATCGATGGAGTTAACCTGCCAGAACGATGAGGGACCTATCTTCGGACTTTAGGATGCCGGGATGAATGGAGGACAGGGATGCCAGCGAGATGCGTGCCCGTGGAGAGATATGGAAAGAGTTTTAAATAAAGATGCCGTTCCCCTTGATATCGGATAAAGGTGGTAAAAAATGAACAGAAGAGTGGCTATTTGTGGAGGAGGGATATTCCGACCGGATCTGTGGCATGGTGAGAACGCTGAAGAAGGCGTGGCAATAGCTTACAAGGGGCTGCTTAAACAATGCCCAAATCTCAGGGCGGATGATATAGATGGGCTGGTGATGAGCTATTTCAGCGACCATCTGAATCAGCAGCTGTGTATGGGCTGGATAATTCAGGATTATCTTGGCCTGCACGCCAAACCCGGGTACAGAGTGGAGTCGGGTGGCGCGACATCACTGGATGCTTTAATAAACGCTTATTACCTGATACAGTCAGGCTTCTATGACGTTATCCTCATCCCTGGTTGGGAGTACATGTGCGAGGTGGATGTGGCCAGCACAAACGAGATGATCGCTTCTGCGGCCGATACCGATTGGGATTTTCCAGTGGGCGGCTATTATAATGCTTATTACGCCTCGCTGGAAGTGAGGCACATGCAACTATACGGGGAGACGTGCGAGGATCTGGGCAGGATCGCCGTAAAGAACCACAACAATTCCACACACATCCCCTGGTCCCAGTGGCTAAGCCAGCACGGCCCCGAGCCCATAACTTTAGAGGATTATTGGAAGAGCAGGATGGTAAGCTGGCCCTACCGAGTTCTGAATAACGCTGTGATGAGCGAAGGGGCATGCTGCATCCTGATGGCTGCCGAGGAAAAGGTTAAAAAATTCACCGACACGCCCATGTGGATAACGGGGGTAGGGATAGGGACCGACTCCATGAGGCCGGGGGACCGGACGGCGAATTTCGTCTATGAGGGATTTAAGGATGAGGCAGCTATATACCCCGACTTCGTCAAATCGATAAAGACGCCTTACCCCGAGATGGCAAACTTCGCTTCCCTGCACATAGCCGCTAAAAGGGCCTATGCCCAGGCGGGGATCACCAATCCGATGAAAGAGGTGGATCTGATGGAGCTTTTCACCCCTTACGATGGCGTTGAGCTCTGTCTCTACGAAGATACGGGCCTCTGCGGCCGAGGAGAGGGAAAAAATGTGGTCAGAGAAGGCACAGCCGAATACGGCGGCGAGTGTCCTGTTAACCTAAGCGGCGGATTGACCGCCACTGGACATCCGGTGGGAGCTACCAGCCTGTACTATACTACCTTCCTCCACTGGCAACTGACAGGCAAGGTAAAGGATTTCTGTGGGCCAGACGGTTTACAGGTGGACGATGCCAAAAGGGCCGTCATCACCGGCCATGGTGGCACTGGTTGCCAGGGCGCGGTGGTGGTCTATGAGGGGGATTGAAAAAAATACTAAAGGAGGTTAAATATGGAAGAAAAAGAAGGATTGAAAGAACAAACCCTGAGGGTAAGGCCGATAAAGAGAGGGGCTGAGAAAAAATACAGGGACTATCCCACGGTGTTGGATAAATCGACAGAGGCTCACGAGTTCTGGGAGCCGATAGTTCACCAGGGTTTATGGGACATTAAGGGCCATAAAATAGTGAAGGGGCCCTGGGGCGGGGGCTCGGTGGAAGATGCCAAAAAGAGGCCCCCTCGCGAGTTCATGGTCATCGACCGTGCTAGTTTTGCGCTGTATTCTCACAGCTATGGACTGGTTTCTCCCTTCTTCAGAGGATTATTGGAGGGGAAGCTGATGGGCACAAAATGCCCGGAATGCGGCACGGTGTACTGCCCACCTCGAGCCCACTGCTGGAATCCAGAGTGCAGAGTGGCCGATTGTTATGACAACTGGATGAATCTCCCCCTCACGGGGATTATACATACCTTTACCGTGCAGTGTTTGGCGGCTGCGCCCTTTGAGCACATGTTGCCGTTTTCCATGGGGTATGTCCAGGTGGACGGAGCCGATACTACTCTGCCTACTTTACTGCATATGCGTCCCAGGGAGATCTTCATCGGGAAAAAGGTGAAGTTTGAGTTTGTGCCCGAAGAAAAGAGAAAGGGGGATCTGATGGATGTGTATGCTGTTCCCGCCATCCTCGACGAGAAAGCCCCTGAATGGGCCTGTTTGCAGAAAGACGCCGAGCAGATGAAAGTCCTGGAGGACTCTATAAAAGCTACCCAGGAATTCATTAAGAAGAGGTACGGCATAGATAACAGCCCTGAAGAAAGGGGCTGGTAATTGAGTATTACTTCAACAGAGGCTTACGGAGGAGCTCTGCTTCATGACCCCCTAGATATCTTTTTTTACCTCCATTAAAATTATCTCAGGTGTGATCAGGGCAGAACAAATCATTTATGGAGAAACCTTAATAGCTTGCGGCGTTAATATCACTCCATGGTTGTAGAATACATGCCCGTAGAGATGTTGCACGGCTTCATGAAAGATGTGTTCAAAGGTTTAGGCACCCCGGAGGAAGATGCAAAAACAAGTGCCGACGTGCTGATCGCTTCAGATCTCCGCGGGATCCCCTCCCACGGGGTGCAGAGATTGAAGATGTACTACGATCGAATCAAAAATGGACCGCACCTGGCAGTCACGAATTTTGAAATCGTAAAAGAGGAAGGGGCGACGGCCGTTATAGACGGCCATCATGGAAATGGCCATGCCATATCTAAAAAAAGCATGCAGCTTGCAATAGACAAAGCCAAAAAATACGGCACGGGTATGGTGGCGGTTCGCAACTCCACCCATTACGGAATTGCCGGTTATTACGCTTTGCAGGCCATAGAACAGGGATGCATCGGGATTACCGGCACGAACGCTCGCCCCAGCGTTGCCCCCACTTTTGGCACGGAACCCATGCTGGGCACCAACCCTCTAACCTTTGGTTTTCCCACCGATGAGTTTCCCTTTCTGCTGGATTGCGCCACTTCAATAATACAACGGGGGAAAGTAGAGGTCTACGCCCGTGAGAAAAAGTCTCTTCCGGCTGGCGTCGTGATAGATCGGGAGAGCGGCGACCTGCGCACGGACACGGACCAGGTACTGAAGGATCTATTGACCAAAAAGGCGGCATTGTTGCCGCTGGGCGGAGCTGGGGAGGAGCTGGCGGGGTACAAAGGTTACGGTTACTGCACGGTAGTCGAGATCCTCTCGGCGGCTTTACAGGGCGGCAAATACTTGAAGCAGCTCTCTGGGATCGAAGATGGTGAAAAGACCCATTTTTATTTGGGCCACTTCTTCATCGCAATAGACGTGGAACACTTCATGGGTTTAGATGCTTTCAAGAGCATCGCCGGCAGCATATGCCGTCAATTGCGGGGTTCAGAGAAAGCCCCGAACGCTGAGCGCATATACACCGCTGGTGAGAAAGAATACGAGTCGGAGAAAACGGTCAGGGAAAAAGGCGTACCGGTTAACGAGAGCATCCAAAAAGATCTGATCACCATGAGAGATGAATTGGGCCTGACTCAATACCATTTCTCATTTGAATGACCTAGCATCTAGAGGTTGAGGTATAGAGTGACCTGACGGCAACATCCCATCAATCCGCAAAAAGTTTATCAGTCGATATCACATCTAATTCCGATAGCTCATGATGTACAACTTTGAGTTGTATCTGGCAGAATTTTTGGGTACGATGGTCCTGGTGCTACTTGGAGATGGCGTGGTCGCTAACGTAGCTTTGAAAAAAACCAAGGGAGAAAATAGCGGCTGGATCGTCATAGCAACTGGATGGGGTCTGGCGGTGGCTATTGCGGTCTACATCACCGGCTGGATGAGTGGGGGGCACATCAATCCAGCCGTTACCATCGGTCAGGCGTCCGTTGGCCTCTTTGAGTGGGAGCTGGTTCCCGGCTACATAGCCTTCCAGATGCTGGGGGCGATTACCGGTGCTGTGCTCGTCTATTTAGCGTACATGGACCACTTCGCCGCGACGGACGATACCGATGCCAAGCTCTCGGTATTCTCGACCATTCCGGCCATAAGGAACTTCGCCAAAAACTTCATAACAGAGGTGATAGGCACGGCGATGCTCCTGATAGGTGTACTGGGAGTGACGAATGAAAACAACCAGATAGTCGGCATTGGAGCTTTGGTCATCGGATTTCTCGTCTTGGCTATAGGTCTGAGCCTCGGCGGTCCAACCGGCTATGCGATAAATCCCGCAAGGGACCTGGGCCCGAGAATCGCACATGCGGCCCTCCCGATACCCGGTAAGGGAAGCTCGGACTGGAGATACGGGCTTATCGTGCCCATCTTCGGGCCGATTGTGGGAGGGATCATCGGTGCAGCTGTGTACCAGCTGTTTTTGAGGGCGTTCGTATGAGAAGAAACGAAAAAAAGGAAAAAAAATAGATGGAGGTTAAAATGGAGGAGTTTGTCGGAGCGATAGATCAGGGAACCACGGGCACAAGGTTCATGGTCTTCAACAGAGATGGCGAGATCATAGAACAGGCTTATGAGGAGCACGAGCAGATCTACCCCCACCCCGGATGGGTTGAGCACAACGCTACAGAAATAATAGATAAAACCAAAAGGGTGATGAGGAGATGCTGCAGAGGACTCAATAAGAAGTTCGACCGGTGGAATCTGGTCGCCATAGGGATAACGAACCAGAGAGAGACGACAATCGCATGGAATAAGAGGACCGGTAAACCCGTTTACAATGCGATAGTCTGGCAGGACACCAGAACTAAAGATATTTGCGAAAAGCTACCTGGAGAACTCTTCCACGAGAAGACCGGGCTGGTGGTGAACACCTACTTCTCTGCTACGAAGATCAAATGGATGCTGGATAACATTAAGGATCTCCGCGACGTTCTCTTCGGGAATATAGACTCATGGCTAATATGGAATTTAACAAAAGAGCATGTTACCGACTACACGAATGCCAGCAGAACGATGCTCATGAACATAAATTCTTTAGACTGGGACGAGGAGCTTTTAGAGCTTTTGGGGATCGATGAGGACAAGCTCCCGGAGATAAAGAGCTCAAGCGAGGTCTATGGGTACACAGAACTGGATGGTGTGGATGTCCCCGTTTCATCCTCCCTCGGCGATCAGCAGGCCGCACTCTTCGGCCAGACGTGCTATGGGGTTGGGAATGCAAAGAACACCTTTGGAACTGGGAACTTCATCCTCATGAACACGGGAAAAGAACCCATCTTTTCCGATTCGGGGCTGCTGACCACCGTCGCCTACGGAATAGCCGGTAAAAAGGTGAACTATGCCCTAGAGGGTTCAATAGCGATAACCGGCGCGGGGGTTCAGTGGTTGAGGGACAACCTGAAAATAATAAGGAGGGCGGACGAGACCGAAGAGATGGGAAAGGAGGGGAGCGGCGGCGTCTACTTCGTTCCCGCCTTCTCGGGGTTGTTTGCCCCCTATTGGGACATGAATGCGAGAGGAGTCATAGTTGGTCTAACCAGGTACATCAAAAGGGAGCACATAGTAAGGGCCGTCCTGGAGAGCGAGGCTTTCCAGAGCAGAGATGTCATAGACGTCATGGAAAAGGACTCCGGAATAGAGATGAAAGAGGTAAAGGTCGACGGTGGAGCGGTAAAAAACAATCTGCTGATGCAGCTCGTCGCCGACATAACTGGGAAAAAGGTGATAAGGCCCAAGATCAACGAGACCACGGCCCTTGGCGCAGCCTACGCCGCCGGGTTGGCCCTGGATTTCTGGTGCAGTCTAGACGAGCTGAAGAAAAAATGGAAGATGGATCTTGCCTTTGAGCCGGAAATCGATAAGGGGGCAAGAGATGAGCTATACGGCTGGTGGAGAAAAGCGGTCGAGAGGGCGAGAAATTGGCTTGAGTAGCTTTTGAAACCCCCGTTTTCTCCCTCTTTTCAATTTTACACCCCACTCAAATTCTCACGTCAATCTTAAGGCAACGCCAAATCTTTTAATATCCAATTAATCTACCATCTATATGACGGGTAGAAATGGCTTGTTAAAGTCCTACCTGGAGTTTCCTGTAATATACAAAATCTTTATAGGATTCGTTCTTGGAGTGATCGCGGGGGTACTCCTCGGTCCCTCGATCATGGTAATCAGGCCACTCGGAGAGGCTTTCATAAGATTATTGAGTATGGTCGCCTTACCATTGATCGTTTTTACTCTTATAGTCGGAGCGTCCAGCATATCGCCCAAGGACCTCAGCAGGATAGGCGTAAAGGTCTTAGGTTGGTACTTAATAACTTGTTTTATTGCGGCCATATTAGGGGTTGGGATGGGGCTACTAATTAAGCCGGGATTGGGTAGCGAACATCTGTTAGAGGAGGCAGAATGCACTCCGGTGGAACCAGTAGACTTTGCTGACATGGCTCTTAACTGGATCCCGGGAAATGTTTTTGCATCTATGGCAGAATTCGACATAATTCCAGTTCTAATTTTCACGCTGATTTTCGGGATAGGCCTCACCTATGTCCGGGGCTCCAAAGAACCCAGAATAAAGGATGCTGGAGACACCCTCTACAAGGTATGTGATGCAGGTGCCGAAATAATGTACAAAGTGGTTAGATTCGTATTAGAAGTTGCTCCTTTTGGCGTGTTCGCGTTGATCGCAGTCGTTATAGGTGATACGGGCCTAGGAATATTTGCTGAATATGCCAGATTAATAGCCGCGGAAGCAGCTGCCGACGGCATAATGATAGTGTGCGTATACTCCGGTTTGTTGCTACTGTTTGGCATCAACCCATTAAAGTTTCTAAAAGGTGTAAAAGATCCGTGGCTCGTGGGAACCGTTACCAGGACTTCTGCTGGAACATTACCTGTATCGATGAATTGTGCTGAAAATACATTCGGCATAAGCAAAAGTGTTTACAGCTTTTCCCTTCCACTTGGTGCTACCATGAACATGGATGGAAGTGCCAGTTACCAAACTGTCGTAGCGATATTTGCCTGCCACCTTGCTGGAGTCCAAATAACCCCTGTCCTCATAGCAACGATAGTGTTGGTTTCAGTGATGGCATCTATAGGCACGGCAAGTGTGCCATCAGCGGGATTGGTCATGCTCACCATAACGCTCAGCGCAGTTGGGCTGCCTCTAGAGGTGATAGGGTTGGTGGCTGGCATAGACGTAATCCTCGATATGTTGAGAACAGGCAATAACGTCGTTGGAGACCTGGCAGTATCCAATATAGTCTCCAAGACTGAGAACGAGACCAACTGGGATGTGGGAGTCTGGAAATGAGGGGGAGTTTGGAGCAGAACGGCTTTTCTACTGGTTTTCTATCCGCCCTAATGCTAAGGAAATAGCTAAGCCAGCTGCCTTTTACATTACCCATAAGGTTTAACCTTGGACCTCTATTATCGAGTATGATATGGTCAAAGGGAGAGAGGAACCTAGTAAAACAGATAAACTCCTTTTTTGGGATAGAGGAGGACGATTGCTCGATCCTCCCTCTAGGGGAGGGGAAGATCCTCCTGACCACCGACACCGCCTCAAAGAGCTCAGACTTTCCCAAGGGCACCCACTCATGGTTTATGGGCTGGTATTCCCTCGCGATAAACATAAGCGACATAGCTGGGATGGGGGGTAAGCCCCTGGGAGCGCTTCTTGCCATGACCGTCCCTGATCTAAGGAAAGAGGAATTCGGGGAGATCTTACAGGGCATCTACGACTGCTCATCCGCCTATTCGATAAAGGTATGGGGAGGGGACACCTCATATGGTGAAGAGCTCTCGATAACGGGCACCTGTGTAGGCCTGGCCAGCAAACCTTTAAAGAGGAGGGGATTGAAGCCAGGGGATTTATTGGCCGTCACAGGATATCTGGGAAAAGGGGGTGCGGGGTACTTCGCCATGACTGGCGATCTGGGATGGGGGGAAAAGGAGCTTTTGAGGGTGGAACCCAGGGTCGAGGAGGGTTTAGCCCTGGCTAAAAGTGGATCGGCGACCGCCTGCATGGACAATTCGGATGGCCTAGCGCTCTCGCTTCACCAGCTTGGAGATGTCAACGGGGTGGGATTTAAAATACATGAGGATAGGCTGCCCCTCTACCCGGAACTACTCGAACTCGATATCGACCCGGTGGAGGTTGCCCTCTACTTTGGAGGGGACTTCGAATTGATCACCGGTCTAAAAAGAGAGGAGGGGGGAAAAGATTTATCATTTACGAAGATAATAGGAGAGGTTACAGAAAAAGAGGACGGAATAAAGATGGTTAAAAGGGACGGATCTATGATGGATTTGGAGGAAAGGGGATACGGGCAGTCGTGGAGGTTCGCTGATGAGCGTTAAAAAGGCACTATATTATGAAAGTTTAGAGGGCGAGAAGGTTAAGTGCCATCTCTGTCCCTTCAACTGCACAATAAAAGAAGGCAAAAGGGGGCTCTGCGGCGTGAGGGAGAACAGGAGGGGAGAACTCTATACGCTCATCTATGGATTAGTTTCTTCCATGGTCCCAGACCCTATAGAGAAGAAACCACTGTTCCATTTCTTCCCGGGCAGCTGTGCGTTCTCCATGGGAACGGTGGGTTGCAATCTCAGGTGCGAGTTCTGCCAAAATTTCTCGATCTCAAGGGGCGCTCCTGAAAGTGTTGACAGGGAGGTAAGCGCACAAGAGGCGGTGGCGATGGCCAAATATTATGGGTGCAGATCCATAGCCTGGACTTACAATGAACCCACGATCTGGTTCGAATACACGCTCGACTGCGCCAAGCTGGCTAAGTTAAAAGGGTTGTCTACCATATACGTCACAAATGGTTACATAAATGAGGACCCATTAAGGGAGATCGCACCCTACCTCGATGCGATGAACATAGACGTTAAGGCGTTTAACCCAACTTTTTATAGGAAGTACACTCATTCGAGGCTTGAACCTGTTCTAAAAACCGTTGTGCTGGCCAAGAAACTTGGGATACACATAGAGCTTACTTATCTCGTAATCCCATGTGTAAATGATGACATGGATGAGATAGAGAAGTTCTCAAGATGGGTTGCGGATGAAGTGGGTAGAGAGACACCGGTCCACTTCTCGAGGTTCTACCCCTACTATCACATGGAGGACTGCCCTTCGACTCCAATTAAAACGTTGGAGGAAGCCTTTAGCAGGGCAAGATCCATACTGGACTTCGTCTATCTTGGTAACCTCCCCCCTGGAGAGCACGAGAACACTTACTGCTCCAAGTGCGGCACGATGCTGATAGAGAGGAACGGCTTTTATGTCTCCAAGATAGATCTAGAGGGCCATAGATGTCCGAATTGCGGAGAGAGGGTACCGGTTATCTCATGATAAGGCTGGGCTGTGCAGGTATTCCACTCTCTTGCAAGGAGAGGACGGTCATCGATTCGATGCCCTGGCTTAACAGTTTGGGCCTCAACGCGCTGGAGATAAGGCCTACAGGGGCGACAAAGTTCAACTCGATGAGGGAGATAGAGAGGACGGTCAAGCTCTCCGAAGAGCTGGATGTAGAACTGAGCGTGCATGCGCCCTACTATACTAATCTAGCGTCTCCTGACGCTGATAAACATATAGAAAAGATAATGAATTGGGTAGAACTTGCGAGATATCTAAAGGCAAAAGTCGTCGTCGTTCATCCCGGGTTCGTAGTGGGGATGGAAAAGGCTGAGGCCATAGAACTAGCTATTAAAAATTTGAGAAAGATAAGGGATAGGATGAGAGATAGGGGGATGGATGCCTATCTCGGGTTGGAAGTAATGGGCAGGCCCGAGCTCATAGGCAATTTGGAAGAAACGCTGATGATGACGAAGAGGATAAAACATACCATACCTGTGCTGGATATAGCGCACATCAGGGCCGAGAGAGATCTCACCACAAAGGAGGCGCTTTTCCAGCTGATGGAAAGGGTGGAGGAAACCAATCCCGAATACTGGTATTTCCACTTTTCAGGCGAGAGGGTCGTCGAAGGCGAGGGGGTGTACCACCTTCCCGTGAAGAAGGGAGATATCAGGTCGGAGCACTTTCTGGAAGCGGTGGTCAAAGAGGGGGTTGACTCCACCATAATCTCTCAGTCTCCCCTGTTAGAGCACGATGCGGCCTATCTGAAGATCGTGTTAGAGAGGGTTGAGAGGAGGTTGGAAAAGTGAGGTTTGGGAGCTCAGTGGAGTTCATAATTGAGGCTATAAAGAACAGCTTAAATGGGGTGGACGAGAACGGGATCGAGGACGCGATCTTGAACGCGAGCAGGGTGACGATCTATGGGGTCGGCAGATCCGGCCTGGTCGCGAGATCGTTTGCCACCAGGCTCATGCATCTCGGGCTTGAGACCTACGTGATAGGGGAAACCGTATCACCTCCAATCGAAGAGGGGGACGTGGCCATTCTCATATCCGGTTCGGGAAAGACCAACTCGGTTCTGAGGGTGGGGGAGCTGGCCAGGTATATAGGCGTCAAAGTGATCGCGATAACCTCCAGGGAGGATTCGCCCCTTTGTAGAATGGCCGATCTGGGGATAATTTTGAAGGTGGACATCGACAGGGAGCTAGCCCCCCTTGGGACCATATTCGAAGATTCAGCTCAGATCTTCCTCGATGGGTTGGTCGCTGAGTTGATGGGAAATCTGGGGGAGAGCGAGAGCTCAATGAGCGCCAGGCATGCAACGCTGGAGTAGATCGAAAGTTTTTTGTTTAGTTCCTATTCTATAGATCGATGGAGATCAAGCCCGGCCCTGAAGTCCTGGAGGAAATAATAAAGAAGACCAGGAAAAACCCCACGGGATGGAGGTGTGTGGTATCGAAGGATGAGAGCAGGTTCTCAAATGAGTATTACATTCTCCACCCTGCACACGGGATTTATGAAGTGAAGGAGTATCAGAAAAACCCCTATATGACCAGGGGAGTTGGCATGAGGCTGGCTAGAAGAGTGGATGAGGGCCTCTATAACGACATCGAAAAGGGCGTGGGCGAATTCACTATTATGAGCGAAAACCCTTATAAGGTTCTTGAAAGCGTTAAGAGGGGGATCCCATTATCGGATATCCTGGAGGCTGGGTTGATGGGCAAGGATCTGGGAATAAGGGTACACGCAAGGGGGCCGGCCACCGGTGCTAAAAGCCCTGTTGGGGGGATGTTCTCGAAGGAGAGAAGGGCGCTAAACAGAGAACTGGATGAGATATTGAAGAACGAAGGAGTGAGGGACTCTTACGGATAGAGTATCATACAGGGCGAACGTGCTACAACACTTTTAAGCCCTTTTCACTTTTTCATCTGATGCCATGTCAACAGCCATGGGATAACCCTTGCTCTAGCTTACAGTAGCAGTCTCATCCCTTGCAGGTACTCTGTGAACCAGAGAATGAAAGAATAGAAAAGATGCTGGAAGAGAGTTTCAATCCCTTATAGGTATTCCCCGATCTCTTTTATCGCCTCAATCATTAGCGCCTCAACCCCTTTGCGCCTTCTATCAATTCATCTAAGCACGCTAGAAGTTCAGCCATCTCCCTCAATTCCCCCTCTCTAATAGTATAATACTCGTGAGCGATCAAATTTCTCATAAAGATGAGCCTTTTAACCTCTTTTAAGGTCCTTTCACCTATCATCTTATCCTTATAGAGCAGCTCAAATATCTCTCTATATGTGGCCGGAAACCCGAGGTTTTTCTCAGATACAACCAATTCGCCTAACTCTATCGCAGAGTTCACAGCCTGAAAACACTCCATCGCCAGTGCATTGAAAACGAGGTAATCTAATGTATCCCGTTTCACAAGTTCTTTTGCCTTTTCCTTATGTCTCTCCACTCTGGAGATGATCGATGCTAGCCTTATCATGCCAGCACCCTCCTGCTCCTTCTCTCATAGAGATAGGACATCTCCAGATAATCCCTTAGTACCTCCATCTTTATCCGCGTAAAGAATTCTTCATCTCTCACGAATAGCGTTTTCCCATGTTTGAGCACTTCAAATCGAATGTATAAAGGTAATCTTGAGAAGGGGACGACGTCTAAAACATTTGAGGAAAAACTGGAGATTTCGGCCTCTAGATCGGAATCTTCAAGTAAAACAGCAATATCTATATCCGATAATGGCTTTGTTTTACCTTTAGCATGAGAGCCAAACAGGATAATGACCTTTACTTCTGGGTATCCTTTTAGCTCTTCCACAACCCTATCCACTTCGCTCATTTAGCACCTCAAACATCCCAAAACCCTGGGAGTTTTTGGATCCTATCCCGCTATCGTATGCTAGCTTAATTAATTTTTTGTTTCCGTTCAGAATAAATCTTCCAATATATCCCTTTATTATATTCTCCCTGTATTTAACAACCTTTTCTTTTGGCTTTCCTACTACATCGATCTTAAGTCTCCTCGCTCTTGGTTTTTTTCCGAAAAAGAAATCAATCTATCGTTATCCTCTGAGGAGATTTGAACTGTTATCCTCATGATCCGTAATTCCTTTGCGTATAAAAAGCATGTTTCGTTACCCACCAATACTCTAGATGCCTGCCAATGCTAAATAGAGGTTAATAAAGTTTAAAACTCCATTCCTATTAAGGATCATGGAGCTAGCTGAGGAGATCAAAAAGAGAATACTTGATCAGGCAATGGTCATAATGCCGGATATAATAAACGTAGCTGGCTTCATAAACCATCAGGTGGATATGGAACTTATGTGGGAGGTCGGAAAAGCACTCGCCTCCAGATTTAAGGAGAAAAATCTGGATAAAGTATTAACCGTCGAGGCCAGCGGAATAGCCCCGTCCTGTTTTGCCTCATATTTTTTGAAGGTGCCCATGGTCTACGCCAAGAAGAAATCTCCCAGGACCCTGGGCGATGACGTCTATTCCAGAGAGACCTACTCGAAGACCAGGGGTGAGGCGATACCACTCGCGGTCTCTAAGAGGTATCTGGGAGAAGGCGAAAAAATAGTCATCCTGGATGATTTCCTCGCGACCGGAACGACGGCCATAGCGCTCATAGAAATGATCGAAGAGGCGGGTGGGGAGTTTTGCGGTCTGGGGGTCATAATAGAGAAGATCTTTGAGGGGGGTAGAGAAAATCTCATCAAAGGGGGAGTTAAAGATGAGGACATGTTCTCACTCGTGAAGATAAGGAGATTGGATAAAGATAGCTCAAAGATAGAATTTCTCTGAGACAGGTTTTTATCGGAGGTTTACCATCAGAGATCATGTTGATCAGAGATGCTATTCACGACTACATAGAGCTGGACGACGATTTTGCGAATCTGGTGGAGGCCCCCCAGTTTCAGAGGTTGAGGGGGATAAGGCAACTTGGAACTGGATATCTCGTGTATCCGGGGGCGAACCATACCAGGTTTGAGCATTCTCTGGGAACCTATCACCTGGCATCTCGTCTGTCAAAGTATCTTGATCTAGATAAGGACGAGGATAGAATGGTGAGAGCGGCAGCGCTCCTTCACGACATAGGACATGGGCCACTTTCTCATGTCTCGGAGGAGGTCTCGCTCAGTTTTTGCAGCAAGACCCATGAGGATTGGAGCTGCGAGATCTTAGAGGCCGAACCGATAAAGGGGGCGTTGGAGGGTATGGGGTTGAAATCCGATGAAATAAGTTCTATAATAAAGGGAAAGGGAAAGCTTGGCCAGATGATTTCAGGGGAGATAGACGTCGATAGGATGGATTATCTCTGTAGAGATGCTTACTATACTGGGGTTACCAGTGGAGCCGACCTGGGAAGGATCCTCGTGACGCTCAGGATGGTTGATGGTACTTTAGCGATATCTGAGAACGGACTGGCCGCTGCCGAGGGGTTATTGGTATCTAGATTTTTGATGTATCCCACAGTCTATTTCCACCACACCTGCAGGATCGCGGAACTCATGCTGGCTAGGGGGATCGAATCCCTCGTCGAAGATGGAACGGGCATGAAAGAGGTGATGGCGATGGATGATGTGGCCCTGATCTCCACGATGAGGAGGGGCGACGGCATTCAAAAAGAAATTATCGATAGGATAGGGAGAAGAGATCTTTACAAGAGGTCCATGAGGGTTGAGATGGTTAAAGTAAATCCCCGGGAATTGGAGAGGAGGATAACCGATGAGCTCCGCATAGACCCGAAGTTCGTTATAGTCGATGTACTGCCGAAGCAGAGCTTCGAGCTGGAGGGGGTTAAGGTTCTGATGAGGGACGGAAAAATGGCGAGGATGTCGGAGGTATCGAGCACAGCTCCTATGTTGTCTAAGCCCAAAAGAGCAGAGGTCTGGGTTTATTGTCCAGGCGATATGAGGGATACGGTGAGAGAGGCAGCCCTATCGATCCTCAAAAATTCCCAGGACTATTGACGGGAGCGCGCATCTCGAGGTCGAAATCTCTTCGATGGCCGAGTCCCCGCTAGCTCAGCTCCACCCCGTGCCCCCTCGAGCACCGTAGGTCCACGGTAAGGCTGCTCCCTTCCGGGCCTGGCCCGGTCCCCGTGACAGGAAGTGGAGGACGACCCTCCGATCGGCCCCCATCTTGCCCCCGGTCCCGAGGGACGAAGCCTCATTACCTTACCAGCAGCTCTAACCATCTGGGAAATCCCTTCCTCGAGCGTTCAGCCCCCGCATATCGGCCTTTTCGGGTCACAGGGAAGGTCGAGCTCCCCAGCCTAGCGCGCACCTTTCGTCAGTGGACCGGTCGGGATTTGAACCCGAGGCCTCCGCCTTGCGAAGGCGGCGATCTACCGCTGATCTACCGGCCCCCTTATCTATCTTTTCCCTTCAAAGTGAATTCGAGCCTCTTATTATCTTTACCCTTGCTCCTCAATCCTAGCGTCTCTATCTCTTTAACCTCTGACAGGTTCCGGACGTGAGTGCCGCCGCATATCTCTCTGTCGAAACCTTCGATCTCCACGATCCGTAGCTTTTCGCCTGGGGGCAGGGAATCGGTCTTGAGCCTTTTAGCGAATGGTATGTTCAGAGCTTCTTCCCTGTCCAGGAAGTAGCTCTTTACTTCAGCCCCTTTTTTTATCAGGTTATTTGCGTGTTCATCCACATAGCTCAGCAATTCTTCTTTATCGTAATCTCTTAAGTTGAAATCGATCCTTGACTTCTCCAAGCCTATCTGATTGCCGGTTATGAATGAGTTGTACTTCTGCAGCACTATCGTGGAGATCAGGTGCATGGAAGTGTGAAACCTCATGAATTTATACCTTCTATCCCAATCTATTTTTCCAATTACCTCGTTTCCCATCTCCAGAGAGCTCTCCTTTAAGATGTGGGCTATTTTATCACCACTCTTTTCGACGTGGACCACATCGAGCCCCTCATCTCCATGAAAGAGCTTCCCCAGATCGGCGGGTTGACCGCCCGAAGCGGGGTAGAAGGCGGTTCTGTCGAGAATTATCCCTTCCGCCTCTACGACCTTGGCGGTGAAATCCTTCAGATAGGAATCTGCAAGGTAGAGTTTTTCCGTCACCCGTATCGTTCCTCCAATTTGTTCAGAAAAGTTTCCTCATCAATTCTCCTATTTTTTCCCCTCTCGACTATCTGTTCCCCCTCTACGAACACATGTTCCACGTTCTCTTTGGACATTTCGTATACCAACATGGTGTAAGGGTCAGCACGGGGCAGCACGTTTGGTTTTTTGAGATTCAGAACGACCATATCGGCCCGTTTGCCCTCCTCTATACTGCCTATCTCATTTTCCATGCCAAGGCATTTGGCACCATTAACGGTAAGCATCTCGAACCCTATTTGTGCTGGCATCTCTTTAACCCCGTTAAGCTTCTGGATGAGACACGCAAGTCTAGCCTCCTTGAACCCATCCAGGGTGTTGTTGCAGGGCGCCCCATCGCTACCTAACCCTACCGTGATTCCTCTTCTTATGTATTCAGGTATAGGTGCGATTCCCGATCCCAATTTAAGGTTGGCGCTGGGGCAGTGTGCTACCTTCGTGTCGCTGTTCTCGAGCATTTTTTTCTCCTTCTCGTTTAGCCAGACACAGTGCGCTAAGATCAGGTTTTTTCCCAACAGTCCTGTCTTGTTAAAATACTCTACGTTCCCCATCCCCTTTTCTTTTTTAACTACTTTCACCTCCTCCCTGTTCTCAGCGGCATGGGTGTGAATTAATAAACCGTACTCTTCGGCGAGTTCTCTGCACTTGAGCAGGAGCTCTTCCGAGCAGGAGAGAACGAATCTCGGGTTTAAGACGTAATTGATCCGTTTTCCTCCGTGGTGCTTTATCAGGGATTCGGTTTCGTTGATAGCTTGAACTGTATTATCGATCAGGGTTTCTGGAGCATTGCAATCCATGAGCGCCTTGCCCGTAAAGGCCCTTATGCCCGACTCATCAAGGGCCCTGATCGCATGCTCAGCGTGATGCGTACTCTCCATGTCCAGTATGGTGGTGGTTCCAGAGTTTAGAAGCTCTAACGCGGATAGAATGGCGCTATCGAATACCGATTCTTGGGTATGATTGGCTTCGAAACCATATATCCCTCTCTCCAACCAATCCAGAAGCTCCATGTCCTCCGCTTTTCCCCTGAATAGCGTCTGACAGCAGTGGATATGCGTCTGGATAAGACCAGGGATAACCATCTTCCCCTCCCCGTCTATTTTTACATCCCCCTTTACCCTTTCTTCTCCCTTCACGATCTCCTCTATCCCCCCATCTCTCATCAAAATGGAACCCTTGAAGATTTCTCTTTTTTGGTTCATGGTCACTATCTTTGCATTTTCTATCTTTATTCTAATAGTCTCCATTCTTTACCCCTCTATGGTGGTTCCAGCTTTCCCATGGAGAGCGTCGAGGATCGACCCTGGGGAAGTGATTATCGCTCTCTCTCCTCCCCACTCGAGGAATTCTATACATGCCTCTATCTTGGGCCCCATGCTCCCTTCGGGGAATTGACCCTGGCTTAGATGGAAGCGGGCCTGGTCCACAGTCATTTTTTCTACTATTCTCTGAGAGGGGGTGCCATAGTCCAGGTATGCCCCATCTACGGCTGTGGACATGACGAGGATGCTTGCTTTTATGGACCGAGCTAAAAGGCTCGCCCCCAGATCCTTATCTATCACCGCCTCCACCCCCTTTAACTCGCCGTCCTTTTCTATTACGGGTATGCCGCCCCCACCCATGCTTATGACCACATACTTTGAGATCAGATCGCGGATCGCGTCGATCTCCACTATTCTCAAAGGCCTGGGGGATGGCACCACCCTCCTCCATCCCCTCCCAGCATCCTCCACCATGATCCATCTCCTCTCTTTTTCCAATTTTTTTATCTTGTCTTTCTCGTAGAAGGGGCCAATTGGCTTGGTGGGGGTTCTAAAGGCGTCGTCGTTCTCATCAACGATCGTCCGCGTTATCACGGTTAAAGGCTTTTTGTCTATATGTCTAAGGTTGAACTCGTTTGCGAGGGACTGCTGCAACATGTACCCTATAGCGCCCTGAGTATCGGCGCCGCAGATATCGAGGGGGACGGAGTGGAGAACGTTTATGGCGAGCTCCGCCCTCAGCAGGATGAATCCGACTTGGGGGCCGTTACCATGGGTTATCGCCACCTCATTCTCGTTTTTTAAGATGGATGCTATTGATGCAGAGCTCTCCCTGACGCAGGACCACTGGTCCTCCAGGCTCTGGTGATCCCTTTCCTTTATTAAGGAGTTGCCGCCGATGGCGATCACCAGTCTTTCCATGGAGGTTAAGTCGTAACGAGATATTTAAAAGTAGCTAAGTCAACAAGATATCTTCCTTCTCTTTATTTCCCCCCCCGGCTTTTCTTCTGAAAAGATCTCACCCTGGAATTTTTGTATCTCGGTATCCCTATCCAACCAGGCTACCGGGGATAGCCCGGCCTTGATACAGGTTTGCGATAGAAATTCCTCGGGATCCCACTTCCATTCGACCGGTACCTGGGGCAGGAGCAAACCTTTATAGAAGCCTTTGGAGGCTATTAGACCGTCAACCCCTATCTGGACGTGATGGGGCCTTTCCCTGGGCTCGCAATCCATTTTTACGGGAGGGGTCAGGATGGTGACCTCCACAGTTATGGAGGAGAGTTCTTTCGTACTTAAAGGAGGGAATCTAGGATCTTCTAAAGCGGCCGCTCTTGCCGCGTCATCCAGAGCTTTGCATAGAGGAAAGATGGGCTCGGGGAAGCCTATGCATCCCCTTAAAGACTTTAAAGGGTAATTGCTAATGGTGACGAACGCACCTCTGTGCTCATCAAATGAAGATGGTAAAGACGAGATTGGAATAGTCTCCCCACCAGTGGAGTATTCAATCACCTCTCTGGATCGCTTTACCGCTAAAATGCCTTCTTCTCGGTTCATGATGGAATATCGATCACATCGTTTTCCGTTATCTCCCCCAGATATCCGATTATAGGTTCTTCTCCCTCTTTATAGATCCTGTAAGTGTAGTTCCCTCTAGGCAAAGAGGGGAAGACATAACGGCCGTTTGTATCCGTAGCAGTGATGTAGCTGGCACCGGATTCGTGGATGAACCCAACAATTGCTCCAGTCGCGTCCTTATTATCACATGTGACGTTTCCTCGCACCCAAGCTCCTTCCTCCAGAGTGATATTTAGAGCGTTTTGCCCATTGATCAGGGTCTCGTTGCCCTTTATCGTCACCTCTACCTGGGTTGTATTCACATACCGCGTCTCGTTCTCAGTCGTCTCATTGGCGATGTATCGAGCTTTGGCGGTGTATGTACAATTACCTGGCAAGTCGACTGAGTAATTGCCGAAGCTATTGGTCGGGTCAGAGGAGTATATCGTCTCTATTCCGTCGACGTCTCGGACGAATTCCACGGGGATATGGGTAGCATTTGTCCTATTTCCCTCGTTCCAGTATCCCACATTTCCGGTCACCTTTGCAGCTCTGGAGAGGGTTATATTCTCAGCAGTCCAGAAGTTCCTGTCTCTGCCGGCTATATTCACCTTGCCATCATCCATGAAGATTCCTGTCTCATTCTCGTACTCCGCTTTGTAGCAGTATTCTCCAGGATATAGAGCAGAAGCGTTGTAAGTGCCGTTCTCGAGCGTACTCACCGACGAATAATCGAGCAGCGTTCCATCTACGTTTATGAATAGGTCCATTTTGGCTCCCTCGATTCCTTCTCCCCCAAGGGTGACATTTCCGGATATCGTGACATTCTCCAGTAGCGTTATGTCACGCGTTATGTTATGAATGCCATTTTCCGAGATCCCCACTGTCAGGTTAAGCGCTCCCGCGTAGAGGCAGGTCTGATTGGTCAGCGCATTATCGAATCTGGCTCCTATAAAGTACCTGCGATATGGTTGCAGATATCCATCCTCCTTGAAATATGGTTGCAGATCGACGCTATAGTTGCCGTTTTCGTCAACTTCCAGTGGGGGAAGGGGATCGCCATCGAGTGGATCGAACACCAGCCAGGCCGTTTCATTGCCGGGTTCTAGAGTTCCGTTGACAAGGACATCTTTAGGTACAACAGTTACGTTTAGAGCCTCATTTGTGGCGGGTACGACGAGTACGCCCTTGTAATAATCGCTTGTTATATTGTAGACGCCTGGCAGAATCTCGATATCGGAAAATTCGCCCCTGTCTCCAGTCGTTATGCTCAGGATTTTCCAGGTCTCCCAGGTGCCCGAGGCATGGTTAAACCATTGGACGGGTGCCTCGAAATGATCATTGATGAGGGTATCATTATCATCTATCTCCCCGTTGGGATATCTATCCCAGTAGATCGTGCCGTTTATCGTTACGGATCTTACCGGTATATTAACTTCTAACACGTTCTCAGGATCTGGAGTTGCCTTCTCATAGGGTATGTTGAAGGTCGTATTCCCGACCTCCATCCCCCCAATATCCGGGCTATTAACATCGATCTTCGCCCCGCTGTATACCCTGATCGTCACGTTTTCTCCAGGGAGGGAAAATGGGGCTGTTAAGTTGTAATTTCCATTCTGATCGGTATAGGCATAATCATGAGGAATGCCGTAATCGTCAAAGACCACCACGGTAGCGCCTGGAAATCCTCCAGATTCCCCAGCTTCACGTCCCAGAGCCACTCGCCCTTTCACAGTTGCGCCGGGGTAATACCTTGCCATCGTCAGGTATGTCTCGCCATCGGCCGTCCAATTGTATACAACTCTAAAATGTTTCATCCAAAGGCACGGCATTGGGTCATTCGGCGTAAGATACTCGGAGGTAGCAAGACCTCTTGCCAGGACGATCATCAGGGCTACATCCTCGGGGATACCCAATACAGACACGTATTGATTAACCAACTGGGGGATCAAATAGCCGGTAGAGGAAAGTGTTTGGTCATAGTTTTCGTTTTTAATGGCGTATCCGTAAAAAGCTCTATAGAGGAGCGTGCTAACATACTCATCCGTATAGTCGGGCGATGCGCCTATCAGGGCCTTACCGGATCGCTCCTCCATCGTCATTTCTACATAATCGCGCTCTCTTTCACATTCCAGAGTCCCAAAGCGTGTTTGTGATATGTACACCAGGTCGTTATAATCGTGCAAGTTTCGGTCCGTTAATTTGACCGGGGCATGAAAGGTTCCAGTAAGCAGCCTTAAATCGGTTATGAAGTACTGGATGCTCTCTCCAGTCTTCTCCTCCACCAGCCTTATAAGCTTGACGGTGTCCTCCATCGAAAGCTCGCTCACATACCTCATCCGAACCTTGCCGCCATCATCCGGGTTCCACGCATTTGTCCAGAGGTCGTTGTAAGCTCCTTCAGGATCGCTCAACTCGATTTCAAGTTCGTCGAGCCAATCTTCAAATTCCCCCTCTTTCACATCCCAGAGCGACCTTCCCAGCAACAGCTGCAAAGCTTCTGTCTCGTTTTGGGCCAATAAGAACAAGCCGGCATACTGGTACGATTGCTGTCCCGCCGGGTTTGCGATGGCTGGATGCTCTCCCAACTCCATTATGTAGTGGCCATAGTCCCACCATGTTATGGCCCCTGGCCTCTCGGCATCTGAAACGTTGCTGTCCTCGTCTCTGAGCCACCTCATGCTATCCCACCACCATTCTTCCATGTAGCCCATCTGGAAGGCTCCGTACTGCGAGAATCTGCCGTCATCTCTCGCCCCAGGAATGGCGACATCTATGCTGAAGTATACATTGGGGGCGATCAATCCTATCCCGAACACTACCCCCATTATGTGCCTTACCTTCACGCTTCGTCTGATCGACTGCCAAATCCCAGCTCTTCCCCTTAGCCCCTTTATCATGGAGGGAAAGTCAACATATTCCAGGACCAGAACAGAGCTCCAAGCGCCCAAAAGGGCAAAGACCAGAGAAGCGTTGTACACGAATCGAACGGCGGATGCCATCATGTATATGGTTATAATTCCCAGGGTTATCATGAAAAGGTCTTTTTCCCTTCTTTCCTTCCAGTACTTGTAAAAGAGCCATGCTAAGGCGCCAAAGCCCATCAAAAACACCAATATCCCCAGAGAGGTGGCGACGTAGCTAAATTCTGGGGGTTGCGCCTCTCCAATGGTCTGGTAGAGCTTTGTTCCGCCGAAGAAGTATGGCATCTTCCTGACTATCATGTTTATGGGCACTGGATAGAAAACGGAGAGGAGGTAGGCGGCCAAACCGCCGATCCCAGCTAGAGAAGGCAAGAAGACTATAGATGGGNGCCTCTTGAAAACTAAGAATATGGCGGAAATAGCCAGGGTTCCAGCCAATATGAGCAGCCCTAAACCAACCTCTGAGAGAGAGGCNCCAAACGAGTACCTCAGTAGGTACCATGGGAGCATGATCAGAATAGATGTTCCCAGGATGATGATGACTGAGAGGATGAAGGGGCTCGAATCCTTCCTGGTCACATGATCGACAACCATCTGTATTCCCAAATAGATGATGATCGTCCCGACGATGTATATATACCCGGTCCACGTAAGGGCGAATAGGCCCATGAACACCCCGGATACGAGGGCCATTGCAATAGGTCTCTTCTCCTCTTTCATTAATGTGGAGATGTTCTCCCGTATTTTCCCGGACTTAAGGCGCCAATCTAGATTTACTCTTTTTATCGCCTTTATCGACTTTACGAAGAAGAGAATAGTCAAGATCGTCATCAGGAGGACTATCGCATCGTGGTCCGCCCTCCCCAACCCTATGCGGGTGGTGAACGCTGGCATCAGAAACAGAAGGATGGATGCGATCAGGCCAGTTCTCTTATCGAAGAGCTCCTTTCCCAGAAAGTAGATCCCGATGATGCACAGGGCCCCCAATATCGATGGAATGAAGGCCAGGGAGTAGTTGATCGCGGCATCTCTCCCCACGAATGGCTCCATTATCATGGCCGGGACCGCTAACACCCAGTCGAAAAGGGGGGGCCATGGGTTGAAAGCGCCCCTTGGATAGTCCATTAACGGGTCGTAGATGAGTTGTGCCTTATTCTTCACGATATATTCCGTCGCTCGCCTGTGATACCAGGGATCCGTCCCAACCAGCTTTAACCCATCATCCACAAACGCCTCATCATAATTGACGTATGTGGCCATAAATACGGTCAGTGCTGACAGGGTTAGCAATAATCCCAGGATGATGGCCTTTTCTCGATTCAACTCGACCTGATAAGGGAACTCACTTATCAATTTTTCCTTAAAAATTGTCTAGCGATCCCCTTAGCGAAAAATTTTTATTATCTGACTGCATATAACTATATGGCCTTTGAGCCACATGCCATAAAAAATCAGGAGGTGAGAATGTTTAAAGGAATGGTGCTTTGGGTAGCGATAGCGGCGATGTTGCCTCTGGCAGCGGTTCCCCAGATCTCGGGGGAAGAGGTTCAAGTAGAATGGGGAGAGGGTTGTTTCGAAGGTTACGGAGGGGTTGAGATCTATTACCAGTACTGGAGACCAGACGAGCCTATAGCGAGCATGGTCCTCGTCCACGGTTTTGGCGAACATTCGGGAAGATACGATTATATGGGAAGGTATTTCGCTGGATTGGGCCTTGCGTCCTATGCACTTGATCATAGAGGGCATGGAAAGTCAGGAGGGCCCAGATGGAATCCGGGGGACTTCGACTACTATATCTACGATCTAAAGAGCTTCGTTGAGATGGTGAAAGAGCTGGAGGAAGACGAGAGAGTATTCATGCTTGGGCACAGCCTTGGAGGGACCATATCTCTTAAATACGCTATGACTCACTGTGGAGACCTCAAAGCCCTGGTCGTCTCAGGGCCGGGATTGGGAACGTACTTCGAGCTCCCCGTAATAGGGAGGATCGCGTTACCCATGCTTATGATCAGGATTATGGCCCCCCTTCTGGGCCTTGTGGCTAAATTTCTGCCGAATATGGGCATGCCCGGAACACAGATAGATCCCCAGTATCTAAACCATGATCCCGATAACTACAACGCATATGCTGATGACCCGCTGGTCTGCCACGAACCCATGAAGATGAGGTTCTCTGCCGAGACGAGCGAGGCCCTGCTATGGATCCAGGACAACCCTAAGAAACTGAGAGTTCCTACTCTGTTCCTGGCGGGCTCCGAAGATATACTTGTCCCGCCCGACTGTGTCAGGGATTTCTATGAGAAGGTCACTATAGAGGATAAGGGCTTCATAATCTACGACGGGTTCTATCACGAGATATTCAACGAGATGGGGAAAGAGGTGGTATACAGAGACGCGACCGAGTGGTTATCGCCCAGGCTATAACCCTTTTTTCTTTATTCCCCCACCTGTTTCTCGCACCCCTTTACGATTGGTTTCCGATGAATAGGATGTTCCCATTCGATCTGAGTACTCAATTGAGCCCTCCAACTCAATATACTTCTTTTTGGCGTTCGCACGTGGGCTAGCAGAAACCTTGGATAGATTATATCCGCCTTTTCGGTGGGAAAAGGTATTTTCGTCACGTCACGAAGTTTGAAAGCGATCTACAGGAGATCTTTACTCAAATTCCTCGCCCGCTCTAGAAAGTACGCTGAGATGCCAATTTCTCGAAGATGATCGGGGACGCGGAAACGCTAAATAAAGAAACCATCATTCACCCACGTGAAAATAGTCGAGTGCGTGCCCAATTTCAGCGAGGGGAGAAGAGAAGAGGTCGTGGACGAAATAGTTAATGAAATAGCTCAGTCAGGAGTTAAAATATTGGATGTGGGAATGGATCCAGACCACAACCGCAGCGTTATAACTTTCGCAGGCGAGTCCGAAAAAGTGAAAGAGGGTGCTTTCCTTGGAGTGAAAAAGGCGAAGGAGTTGATCGATCTAAATTCCCATAAAGGTAAACATCCAAGGATAGGCGCCTGCGATGTCGTGCCCTTTATCCCAATAAACTGTAAAATGGAGGACTGTGCAAAGGCTGCCAGGGGGCTAGGAGAAAGGATATGGCGGGAGCTGAGGGTCCCCATATACTTTTACGAGGACGCCGCGATCAGACCGGGGAGGAAAAAACTGGAGGCGATAAGAAAGGGGGGGTTTGAGCGCTTAAAAGAAGAGGTAAAGGAAAAAAAGAGAATGCCTGATCTTGGCGATGAGATCCATCCGACTGCCGGTGCTGTCGCAGTAGGGGCCAGAAAGCCCTTGATAGCCTATAATGTCTACTTAAAAAATGGTGATGAGAAGGAAGCGAAACGGATAGCTAGAAAAGTAAGGGAGAGTTCTGGAGGTTTAAAAAACGTCAAGGCGATAGGGTTGACCTGTGGGGGGAGGCCCCAGGTATCGACGAACCTGGTCGACTTCGAACAGACCCCGATATACAGGGTCGTAGAAGAAATAGAAAAATACGGCGAGATAGAGGAGAGCGAACTGGTAGGGTTAATACCGGAAAAAGCATTGTTGGATTCCGCCTACCACTATCTCAAACTGAGGATAGATGAGGGCAAAATACTGGAGAGAAAGCTGGGATCCCTGATAAACCTGAAATCCCTCTCGGGCTCGGGCGAAAGTCTTGAAGGGGGGTTAAGAAAAAAGTCCTGAATCTTCGACTTAGAACAATTCCCACATTCCGAGCCAAATCGCCATTACTACCAGAAAGATGGCGAATCCCGCCCTCAACTTCCTTTCCTGGGTCTTGGCAGAGAACCTGGCACCTATCTGTGCACCTATAATGGCGGCTATAGCGATCGGTACCATCAGCGATATGTCGACATTGCCCATAAGGTAATGTTCTATCGAACCGGGTATGGCCATTATGGAGATAGATAAGAGGGAGGTGGCAACGGCCTCGTGCATGCTTATCCCCAGAATAATCACAAATGCCGGTACCAGGAAGGCGCCGCCCCCGACCCCTAAAAATCCCGATACGAATCCCGCCGCTAGGCCAGTAAAAGCAATTCGATACCAGGTTATCTTCTCTTCTCTCCGCTTACCCTCATCTCCGACCTCGCCTCTGTCTCTCCTCCCTTCCTCATATGCAAATCTGATCGCTACCAGAAAAATGAATGCTGCAGTTATGATCATCATGACCTGCCCGCTAAATAAACTGGTCGTCCTTGCCCCAACCACTGCCGTGAATGAGCCTATCGCTCCGCATGCTACGCCCAATTTCACCCTCACCATGCCATTTCTGTAATGGACTGTAGTACCTGATATAGCCGTGGGGATTACTACCGGTAAAGGAGTGCCCACTGCGATCATGCCTGGAACGCCTAAAAAAAGCCTCATAAAAGGGGTTGTTAGGATAGAACCTCCCACGCCGAACATCCCTGAGAGAGCGCCAGCGGCGAGCCCTATCACTATCGAGATGAGGGTTTCCACAGTTCTCCATCCGATTGGCAAAAATAAAGATTGGGGTCAAAACTTTTAATCACGTGCTGTATCGGGTAGCATGACCGAGCTATCGGATTTAGAGCCCAGTGCGTTATGGGAATATTTCGACCAGATCACAAGGATACCTAGATGCTCTAAGCATGAGGGGGAGATAAGGGACTATATATTGAAAGTGGCTGAAGAAAAAGGCCTGGAGTCAAAGCAGGATAGCGCGGGGAACGTCGTTATAAAGGTGCCCTCCACCACAGGGGAAAAAGCCCCTACCACCATACTTCAGAGCCATATGGACATGGTCTGCGAGAAGAATGAAACCGTAGATCACGACTTTTCGAAAGACCCGCTCCCGGTTCGAGTGGAGATGGATTGGGTAACCGCTGACGGCACCAGTCTAGGGGCCGATAACGGCATAGGGATTGCTGCTGCTCTGGCGATGGCCGAAAATGAAACTAAACACGGCCCTCTGGAGCTGCTTTTCACCGTGGACGAGGAGACGGGGCTTACAGGTGCGTCATGTTTGGTGCCCGGATTCATTAATGGAAAAACCATGATAAACCTCGATACCGAAGAGTTCGGCGCGATATACATCGGATGCGCGGGGGGCGGCAACAGCGATATAACGTTAAATTTGGAATACGGACCGGTGAGCCAGGATAAATGCCTGCAAATACAGGTAAGGGGGCTTAGAGGAGGGCATTCAGGAGTCGACATAAATGCGGGCAGGGCGAACGCGATAAAGTTGCTAACACGTGTTCTCTGGGATCTAAGAGAGAAGGGAATCGAGATCGGGGTCTGCGATATAAAAGGAGGGGAGATGCACAACGTGATCCCGAGGGAGGCGAGCGCCGTGATAGCCGTTCCCGAAGATAAGGTGGAAGAGGTGAGTGGATCGATAGACGCGCTGGTTCCCATATTCAAACAGGAATATTGTGGGGAGACCAGCCTGGAGATAACCGCTGAAGGGGCAACCCCTAAAAGATCATTAACTCCGGAATCGATCTCCTCCGTAATCGACCTTTTGCAAGCTCTGCCCAATGGGGTCCTGTGTATGTGCCAGGAAGTACCCGACCTCGTGGAGACCTCTACCAACCTGGCCGCGGTTAGGACAGACGAAAGAACCCTGAAAGTGCTCATGAGTACCAGGAGCAGCATCGGCTCCGCTTTGCAGGCCGTTCGGGACACCATCCATGCCATATCCAACGGATTTGGAGCTAAAGTGAGAGAAGGGGAGACCTACCCAGGGTGGACGCCCAACCCGGATTCCAAACTGTTGGAGATAGCCAAGAAAGCCTACGAAGAGCTATTCGGCGAGTCGCCCGAGATAGCGGCAATACATGCTGGCTTAGAAACTGGAATAATATGCGAGAGATTTAACGATATGGACTCGATATCCATCGGCCCGACGATAGAGCACCCACACTCTCCCGATGAGAGGGTCAACATCCCGTCAGTTCAGAAGTTCTGGAACCATCTGACCAAGACGCTTGAGGCGCTGGCAATGCGATAGTAAAAGCTATTCAAACTCCACTTTTCTTATCTGGTCTGGGTCTATCCTTTCGATTATCTCAAGCTCCTTTTCGGTGGGCTTTCTCGTTTCCTCTACCTTTTCAGGGACTATCAATTCGAACCCGGTGTTATCCAGGACGTCGTTAAGGGTGAAACCCGGGTGTACCGATTCTATTCGCATCCCTTTCTCGTAGAAATCGAAGACCCCCATGTTGGTAATCACCTTTGAGGGGCCCAGGCCGAGGGCCCCCAACGATCTCCTGTCCACTTTTCCATCCAGGAAGCCCTGGCCCGTAATGAAATCCACTTTTTCCACCATAGTCTTTTCAGAGTGGTTGGTCGTCCATATAACCGTTCTCCCGGCCATCATGCAGAGAAATGCAGAGGCCGCCCCGCCAGGCAAGCGCACCTTTGGCTTCTCATAATCGCCTATCACGCTCAGATTTGTGTTCCCATGCTTATCTATCTGCGCTCCCCCAAAAAACATCACATCCATTTTGCCCTTTTGCGCGTAATCGAAAGCTTGAGGGATGGTCATGTAAGCTGTTGCCCCCCTCAGCAATGCGGGATCGCCCGTGGAAAGAGTCACCTTATCATATAAAGGGTTGATCGATTCAGCTACACAGGAGTAGATCATGTTTGGGGCGTGTGTGTTTTTTGCCAGATACATCGCTATGGCCACGAGGGGAGAAGCGAGACCGTGAAAAGCCATCTCTCCGTCCTTTATCTCCCTGGCCATGGAACATATCATCATCTCAGGAATTGCCATGATTCACCTCACGTATTTATCTATATATCCATCCAGAGCGCCCTTCCTGCACAGGTCGAGATACTCCCTGAAGTGGTCCATGTCGGCATCGTAGTAGCAGTAGCACGAGCACGGATAGGCGCCTTTTGGCGCCTTGACTACGCCATCCACCATGAAGTGTGGAATCGCGGTCATCTCAGGGTGCTTTCTTATATCGTCGGTATCGACTATTTCTTCCGCCGTTACTATGACCTTTTTAGCTGCCTTTACCATCAGATCGTCCTCGAACATCTGTCCTATTATGCGCGTATTGCCATAGGGATCGGACATCTGTGCATGGATTATCGTAACATCGGGCTCTATAGCTCTGACAGCGACCAGTTTCTCACCAGTAAAGGGGGAATCGATTACTCTGAGATCTCTCCCGTTATGTACCCCCATGACGTCCGAACCGAGAAAGCCCCGCGTGGGCAAAAATGGCAGTCCCATTGCACTGGCCCTTAGGCCCGTCACGATAGATTGGCAAGCGTGCTCTTCGAATTTTATCTCACCTTTTTCCACCTTCTTCCTGAAGTTCGGAGCAAGGCCCAAATTCTCAAAACCGATGTAAGCGGCTAAAGCCTTTTTAACGCAGTTGCTGCCTATCAAAAGGTCGAAACTTAACCCTTCTTCTCTGCCTATTAGAGTCAGGCCTTTTCTGGTCTGTTTCACCATCTCCCTCACCAGAGCCATCGGCGCCCTATGGAAGGACATGCCCCCTATGGCGACAGAGCTGTGATCATCTATAGAGCTCGCAGCCTCTTTCAGAGTCAGAAGCTTCTCTTTCATGATGCGTCAAAGTCAGGTGTGCATAAACCTTTTTTGGGGTAAGCTGAGAAAGAGTTAATAAAGAACAGCGCGTTTTGAATCGATGATTAAGGATCTAGAGCTTACCAGTATAGACGGAAAGAGATTTGCGGCTTCAAAGGTAAAGAAGGTAAGGATAGATCTAAACGGAGCCATAACAAACGTGGAAAAAGAGGGCGAAGACGCGATAGTCTCGTTTAGATATACCACCAATTATGGCACCCTGGGACGCATAGACATGGAGGGGAAGGTGAGATACGGTGGAGAGGACAGCGAGAAACTGGTAAGCTCATGGAAGGAAAATCAGAAGCTGGAGGATAAGGTAGCCAGGCAGCTCTATGGGGCCATTATGGGCGCCTGTGTATCCGAAGCCGTGCTCATAGCGCGCGATCTGAGGTTGCCTCCCCCCGTTCCATTGCCGCCCCTACCAGGCGCAAAGTTCCAGCATGAGAAAAAGGAGAGCGGGCCAGAGTTCGGTTGAGTTCGAACTAATGGGACCAAACTTTTTAAGACGCCCCTTGATCCCCTTTCATGGCTGTGAGAAGAAAAGTCATCATAATGGGGGCCGCCGGAAGGGATTTCCACAACTTCAACGCCTTCTTTAGAGGCAATGAGGATTACGAGGTAGTCGCCTTTACAGCAACTCAGATACCCAATATCGAAGGCAGGGTTTACCCACCGATATTGGCTGGCGAGCAATACCCGGATGGCATCCCGATAGTTGACGAAAAGGGGCTTTCAGATATGGTCGAAAAGAAAAAGGTCGACCTGGTGGTTTTTGCCTACAGCGATGTGCCATATGAGTATGTGATGCATAAATGCTCGCTGGTCAATTCCAGGGGAGCGGATTTCCTGCTGATGGGGCACAATTCCGTCTCGTTAAAATCCAAAAGGCCGATTATATCCATTTGCGCTACCAGAACTGGAAGCGGAAAGAGCCCAGTCACTAGAAAAATAGCAGAAGTACTCAGGGGGCTGAACCTAAAAATGGTCGTGATCAGGCACCCGATGCCGTATGGCGATCTTTCGAAACAGGTGTGGCAGCGGTTTAAAACGCATGAAGATCTCGATAGGCAAGAATGCACGATAGAGGAGAGGGAGGAGTATGCCCCGCTGATAGAAAGGGGGGTGGTGGTCTATGCAGGGGTTGATTATGGGGAGATAATAAAGAAGGCGGAGGAAGAGGCCGACTTGATCCTATGGGATGGCGGTAATAACGATGTGCCTTTTTACGAGAGCGATTTTCACATCGTCGTAGTGGATCCCCTAAGAGCGGGTCATGAGTTAACATATTACCCTGGGGAGACCAACGTGTTGATGGCCGATCTGGCGATAATCAGCAAGGTCGATGTCGCTTCATTTGAAAATATCGAGATGGTTGAGGAGAACATCAAAAGGTTGAATCCCAACGCCGAGATCATCAAATCTAGACTAAGGCTGGTGTTTAAGGATGAAGATAAGCAGATGATCAGGGGAAAAAGGGTGCTGGTTATAGAGGATGGGCCCACGGTAACCCATGGTGGGATGGGATATGGAGCAGGCGCGGAATTCGTCCAGGGTGCAAGAGGCGAGTTGGTCGACCCGAGACCCTTTGTTACCGGATCCCTAAGAGAGGTTTTCGAAAAATATAAACACCTGAAGACGGTTCTGCCGGCCATGGGATACTTCCCAGAGCAGTTAAGGGAGCTTGAGAAAACGATTAACTCCTGCGATTGCGATTCCGTCGTTATCGGAACCCCGGTGGATTTGAGGGAACTGATAAACATAGAAAAACCGGCCGTTAAGATAGGGTATGAATATGCTGATAATGGCGAGCTGGAAAAAATGGTCAAAAAAGTTGTGAAGGAGCTGATATGATGTATAGGATCTGGAAAGCAAGGGGAAAACCCGATTTTGAGGACGTTGTAAAAGACGACATCATCAGCAGACAATCCATAATGGAAAAAAATGCCTGGGAAGGCGAAGGCGTCTACCTGATGATAGAGGGAAGTGAAGAGGCTTTGAAGAGAGCCGGCGATCTACTAAGGGAGAAAGGGGTCGGTGCATTAGGGGAGAAAGAAGCCGAAAAGATCTATAAAAAGATAAAGAGCGAAGAGGAGGACGCCGCTGCTGGCATGGGGGCGATATTTGGGTAGGATTTGAGTCCTGATAACCATTTTAGCCGTTTGGGCGTCCTTATCCGAGATGCAGATCGTCAATGGTCGATCTTTCTAACGTTAATCTTAAATATGACATCTTTTTCTTTTAAGTCAATGAAAATGAAATGGTTTGGCTTGAGCGTTCTAGCGCTTTTGCTGGCGCCCTCGATGGCGAGCGCTTACGATGTGGAGCCGCCTCAGTATGAGATCGGCGAGTGGTGGGTGTGGGTCAACGAGAACGGCGAAGAGGCGATGTCTCAAACTGTACTGGGAGAAGAGCCCGACTCCTATATATTCGATCTGCAGATAGACCTGGAGGGGGAGCTGCAGCACTTCTGGACTATGATGAGAAAAGATAACGCTGGTGTGTCGAGGGTGTGGGGCACCTTCATAGAACCTCTGGATGCGATATTGGATCCGCCTTTCTCTCTCTTCCCGTTACAGGAACACCAGGAAGCCACCCTGATGCTCAACGTCTATGCGCCCATCAGGATCGATGTTCTGTTGACTTTCAGGTCGGAGATCGTTGGAGTTGAGGAGATAACGGTTCCCGCAGGAACCTTTGAGACATACCACCTGGCACAGGAGTACGATGTGATCTACGGCATCACTTATATAGACATATGGTACTCGCCCGAGGTCAGACAATATATCAAGATAAGCGTGAGGCAGACGCCGTTTGTCGGAGACCTCTTCTTCGAGCTTTCGGACTACGAGCTGTTGGCCTAGATCCAGACCACGCATCCTTTCTTTTTTTTCTCCATCTTTCATTTCGTGATCGAAGCCCCATTCTTTTAGTCGATTTTTATCTCCTTTTAGATCGTCTATAGTCGAACAATCCAACGTTAATTTTAAATAGAGACTCTCGCAATGCAAAACAAAAAGAGGTGACAGATGATTGCCAGAAAAAAGAGAATTGGGTTAGCCCTGGTGGCCATATTGGGAATCGCCATGGTAGCGCCCTCGATTATTGCAGATTTGAATCAACAGCCACCGCCACCACCACCGCCAGATGATGATGTGCCTGTTCTGGACATAAGCTCGATACCGGCCCTGGTAGAATCCCTGATGGAAGGGGGGGGCTATTTCGTCACGATAGCTCCAGAGGTCGTGGTGTTGCTCGTCAACATGATTGCGGGTTTCCTGGCTATGGACATGGGGCCAGATGAGCTGACGGCGATGGTAACGGATTTAGTGAGGGTCCTTATAGTCACCATGCCTTCATGGCCTCCCCTCACTCCATTCCATCCTGCATGGATAGCCGAGCTCCCTACGATTATCTACGCTATTATAGACGTTTTGCCCGGTATCCTGGAAGCGCTGCCGAGACTTTTACCGACTCTCATTGCAGCGCTGCCTGAGATGATGATCTCCATCTTGAACGTTGTCGCAGAGGAGATCCACGTCCTCGTAGACATCGGTATGTGGATCGAGATCGCGCTCTCTTACTTCATAGCCTTACCGGATTTCATATACGCAATTCTGACCGGCTTAGGAGGGCTTCTAAATCAGCTTCCTGAGATGGTGTCCCTATGGATCGATACTTTCGAAGGCGAGTGGGTCGGCATCCTGCTGCCTTTCGCAGAGGCCGTTCCGGATTTCGCGTCTGCGATTATGGACTGGCTGGCTGGAGCGATAAGGCTGTTCCCTGAGACCGTATTTGCCATTTTCAACCTGGTACTCTCATTCCTAGTCGTCTGTTTTTCTCGAAATTGCTCATCGCCAACATACTAGCGATACCCTTAGCGATACCGGCTATCATAATCGCGGTCTTCGAAACTATAGTCAAATTCATAGTGATGATCCCAGAGATCGCCTTAGCCCTGGTGGCCCTCATATTGGCGAGCCCGGTCTGTATAGTGGGGCTCATACCGCTACTTCCCATGCTCCTCATAGCAATGATCGATGTCATAGTCGCTCTTCCCATAGTGGTCATCTTGGGCATAGTCGCTCTGTTCACGGGCATGGGGATAGAGATCATACTCGCATTCATCATGGGCCTACTGGATCTCATATTGGCGATTCCGATCTGTATAGTGGGGCTCATACCGCTACCCATTAAGATGCTATTCGCCGTGATCGACGGCATATTCGCTGTGATCGACAATATAGAAGAGATCATCGACTATATAGAAGATATCATCCCATAATCTCCCCTTTCTTTTTTGTTTTTTATCGTAATAGATCGATTTTTCCCTCATAAAAAAATCGTCGA
>JGI24023J19991_10000254_pt1 | contig 41158 bp, 38 predicted proteins | sample Cruoilmetagenom1_FD_19991 | JGI IMG/M metagenome (IMG submission 19991)
CGTGGCTGGGTGAGCTGGTCGATCAACGGGGTAGCGGCATTTCCCAGCAGGATGGCGTACATGACACCCTCGGTCAGCCCTCCAAACAGGCGGATAATGACCGTAACGAACCCTATCAGCAGCCCATAGATGATCACACCTGCAGGTGTTACAGGCGAACCAACCATGTCGGACGCCATGAACCAGGCGCCCAGCATCAGCCCTCCGGAAAACAGCATGAACATGGCATCCGGGTAGGCTTCAGGGTCGATAAAATGGAATACCGCAGCGGTGACAGCGGTCCCGGCCATAACCGAAACAGGTATGCGCCAGTCCAGCATGCCGCGAAATGCCAGATAGAGACCGCACACGAGGATGATCAATGCTGCGGACTCGCCGGCGGAACCAGCGGTCACGCCGGTCAGCAAATCCAGCGTGGGAGTGCTCACAGCATCGAATTTCTGCAGCCCGAGAGGAGTGGCGCCTGTGAATGCATCCACCGCTACCTGCAGATTCCATTCGCCCGTCTCCGGTGGGATCATAAAAGGCGCCGTGAGCGTCGAAGGAATCAGAGTGGTAAAGCGGCCATCGAAAAGCGACGGCGTCCAGCTGGTGATGGCAACCGGAAAGGCAGCCTGTACAAAGGCGCGTCCTACCAGTGCCGGGTTGAAGAGATTCATCCCCAGACCGCCAAACAACGCCTTTCCCAGGCCAATCGCACTAAATCCGGCGATGACGCCCATCCACAGGGGGAAACCCGGAGGTAGAGTGAGGAACAGCAGGATACCGGTAATAGCTGCTGACCAGTCCCCCAGGGTGCTGCCCTGTTTCGCATTCAGCAGGCGTTCGCTCAGCATGCAGCTGGCAACGATGACAAGTAGCAGCATCAGGGCGCTCAAGCCATATTGCCACACAGCCCAGGCCGCCATGGGAAGAGATGCATACACCACATTGCGCATGATCATCACCACATCCTGCGGCGCATGGATATGAGGCGTTGTGCGTAACTCGATGCCAGCTTTTTTAGCCATCAGGCTGCCTGTTCGCGGTTGATCGCCTTGGCGATGCGGAAGTGCTGCACCAGCGGGATATTGGATGGACAGACATATGAGCAGCAGCCGCACTCGAAGCAGTCATTGAGATGATACGTTTGCGCCATCTCCTCATACTCCCGCTTGGCGGCCAACAGTCCCAGATACGCCGGGTTGAGGTGCATGGGGCATGCGTTGAGACAGCGGCCACATTTGATGCATGGCCAGATGCGGCGGGTCTCCTGTTCAATCTCAGGCTCATTCAATACCAGCAGCCCGGATGTCCCCTTGGTGACTGGAACATCCATGTCTGACACCGAAGGCCCCATCATGGGGCCGCCCAGTATGAATTCATTGGCACCTCCGCTGTACCCGACCTGCTCCAGCACGAAACCGATCGGAGTACCGAGAGGAATCATATAGTTGCCCGGTCTATCGACACCAGGTCCCGTAACCGTCACCACACGCTCTGTCAATCCTTCGCCCAGCGGGAGCAGTTTGCCGATAGCAGCCAGGGTACCCACGTTATTCACGACTACACCGATATCCAGGGGAATTCCTCCGGCAGGCACCTCGCGTCCGATAAGGGATTTGATCAGCATCTTCTCCGATCCCTGGGGGTACTTTGTCTCCACAGCTTCCACACTGATGTCGCTCTGCGCATGCAGGTGTTTACGCAGCAGTTTCACTGCATCCATCTTATTCTCTTCCACGCCGACAATCGACTTGCTGACACCGGTTGCTTGCATCGCATAACGAATGCCGCGCATCAGTTCGCGTGGACTTTCCAGCATGGTGCGATGATCGCAGCTCAGGTAGGGCTCACATTCACAGCCGTTGACGACCAGCGTATCCACGCTCTTCTCTTCAGGAATGGAGAGCTTCACATGTGAGGGGAATGCAGCGCCGCCCAATCCCACCATACCCATATCCTGTATGGCCTGAATCATCTCCCGGGGANCCAGCGCACTCAGCTCCACAGGTCNGCGCCACAGCACCTCCTGCGTCGCCGCTGTATAGACATCCAGAATAATCGCCATGGCCTGCTCNCCCCTGGCGGAGGGCATGAGCCTGATATCGTGGATACGGCCCGTAGCCGGCGCATGAATGGGAACCGAGACAAAGCCGTCTGCACTGGCGAGAGGTTCACCACGCACCACCTCCTGTCCTTTTTTCACCAGCAGTTTTGCCGGCTTNCCNATGTGCTGGTTCAGAGGAATAATCAGNCGATCAGGAAAAGGCATTCGCCGTATAGNTTGATGCGCAGTCGCCNCCTTATGTGACGGTGGATGCACACCATGCCTGAACGTGCCCGCGCCAAATATATTAAAAAGTCCCATACCAGAAGCCCATATTTTGACCCTCTTGAAAAACCCCAACAAACTGTCATTCCAACTGAAGAAGATGTCTTAACCAATTGATTAACATCATCTCTTACATTCGTTCATGATGGCAAAGCTTACTATTTACGGGTATCTCAAGCGGCTCTTGTTATTGATATTTTTCGGCGCGCTTGATCAGTTTGTCGATATCTTTTTCAGTCATGTTCCAGGGAGTTCCCGGATGCAGACAGCCCGCGGTGCATTTCTCGGCGGCGCGTACGATATCTTTATAACTGCCTCCCTTGGGATTGCTCACCGTTGCCAGCTTGTCGTCATTGTAGGCAAATGTCCCGGGAGCAATTTCGGTGCACTCGTCACATGCCGTGCATTCAGGCGTCTCTATCCACACAGGCTCGTAATCGGGCGCTTCCACCCCGTTCCCGCCTCCGCTTCCATTGCCACCGGGCACTGCCATAGTCTCTGTAGAAAAGCCATCTGTCAAGGCGCCGGCATTGCCGGAAGCCGCCAGTGACAGCAGCGTGGAGCTGAGACGATTCGCCATCTCCACCTTGGCCTGCTGCACCAGTGAATCCACATCCACCAGGTTGAGTTCGCCGGCGATGCCCTTTAGCTGATGCCAGAAAGAGCGCCGCTCCTCGCAAGAGAGCACCATTTCAGCAGAGCAGATAATACGGATGAGACGATTTTTGCCATCCACGCCCCAGATATAGGGAAAACTCTCCTGCCGATCATCCTCGTCCATATCCAGATATTCATGCAACGGCGCCATTTCGTCACTCCAGGTATCTGGCGGCGCAATCCGGAACTGCTTGCGGAAACGCCCTTCAGTAGCGGCAAAATCGGCAAAGGTCATGGGCAGCTTCATACTGCACTCCTTGCCACTCTCATCCACATAATTGAGCGCATAATCCGGCCAGTCCTGCTCCATGGCCGGGTTGCCCTCCAACTCCAGACACTCCTCGATGGTCTCACCGGCGTCAGGGTCGAAGCGCATCAATGGATAGGCGCGTGACTCTACAGCCATTTTGGACTGGCGGGCGGAAGCATCATCTGCGACGCCATGCTCGGGCTGGCACACCGCATAGATATTGAACAATGCAGGACGACGGCTGTTGAGACCATCGATAAAGCCTTCCAGCAGATGCGTCACATTGTTGATCGCTCCCTGCAGCACAAAACTGGTGCGATGCGCCAGGCCGATAAGAGAGATCTCCTTGCGGATCTCCTCTTTGCCTTTCATCGCCTTGCCGAAGGGACTCATGTCCGCCACCTGGGAGATGAAACCCGAGGTACAGGCCTGGCCACCGGTGTTGGAATAGACCTGGGTATCCAGCACCAGCACCTTGATCGGCACGCCGGAGGCCAATGCGCGTGAGAGGTTTTGGAAGCCGATGTCATACATCGCCCCGTCGCCGCCTATAGAGACGACAGGCGGGCACAACTCCCACTCCTCCTGAGAAAAATCCTTCCAGCTGAACTGCTGGAACCAGGCCTCATGCTCCGCAGAGTTGTATTTGCCGTTCAGCTCCAGTTCCGCCATGCGGATTGCCCTGAAGCCATCAGCCATCTTTGCCATATGGCCTTCAAACAGCCCCATCGCCATGGAGGGACTATCCTGGAACAGATGACTGGCCCAGGGAAAAGGATAGGGATTGAATGGATAGGTGGATCCCCACACGGAGGTACAGCCTGTGGAGTTGACGATACCCATGGCCGCCCTGCCATTTCCGGTCGGGCCTTCCACATAACACCAGCGCAGATCCCGCAGTTGCTCCAGCACCCCTGTCGCCCATTTCAGCCAACTCTTGTCGACCAGGGTTGATTCATGGCCGGGATCCAGGGTATCGGAGAGCCTGGCCAGGGAGAGATCACCTTCAGTTTCATCAGCGGCATGCAGCAGAGCTGATGCATCTTTCAGATCCACACCTTCGGCCAGTTTCAAACGGATGTGCTGCTCAAAACGCCCGATGAGATCATCGAGTGTGGCAAGCTGCCGCGCCACACGCGGCTGCATGAGTTTGGAAACCGTTCCGGTAAAGAGATGAATAATCGTTTTTTCACCACATCCCACGCAGGCGCCGTCGCCGCACACCATGGATTGGTAAGCCTCCTTATCCAGCAACAGGGTTTCCAGGGCGCCGATTTTTTCATCCAGATCATCGATGCGGCTGTAGGCATCACTGGTGGTAGGGAGATCCAGCCACAGTTTCCAGTCTGCACGAAGTTTCTCCACTGCATCCTGATCCTGCGGCGTAGTGCGAAGCGCATCATCATCACACACATCCACACACTCCATGCACCCCTTGCAGGTGTATGGGTTGATGGTGATGGAAAACAGTCCGCCTGAACCTTTGCTCTTCTTCTCCTTGATATTCCAGTAGGGCTTGGTGATGGAAAAATCAAAGCTGCCAAGGGCTTGCAAAAAACGTGCAAACTCCTGCTCCATGAGCGTTTTCTTCTCCTCCTTCACATCGGCGGCAGCGAGGTGTTCAAGCACCGCCTGATCCAGCAGGGCGCGGACATCAGCCTCTTCACCCGCCTCGTTGAGCAGTTCACGCAGACGTTTTTCCACCTCGCGGCTACCACGCCNCAGATACTGCGTGGGGATACCCCCGGTCTCCACCCGCACAATAGCCGTGTTGAAAACCTCGCTCACGGAATTCACCAGNCCCGGGATAGAACTGTCCGGGCAGAGGGTATAGCAGTCGCCGCAAGCGGTGCAGTTTTCTGCGATCCACTGCGGATAGTCAAAACGGATGTTGGTCATATCCCGAAAAATGCCGGTGGCGGCAGGAATAAGTGACAACGCCTGATACGGATCGGCCAGATTATCCGAACCCTGGCCAGATGCATAGAAACTGCCAGTCTGTTCCCAGAAACGATGAACATCACTGATGCCACCATCACCCCTGGGCATATGCTTGAGCATCACCGGAAGAGAAGCGCTCCTGATCTGTTGCTGCTGGCTGCCGGCCGCCTGATTGTGGCCGACCACCCTGACTTCATCGAAACCTCTTCTCACCACCCGCAGGTTGTCTTCCACGACGCGTTTGCCTTTTGCGCCAAACTTGGCATTAAGCTGGGTTTCGATAGTAGCAAACAGTTTCTTTTCATCCAGCCCCGCCATCTCCATCAACGGGGAGGCAGCAAAGAATGCGCCCTGGAATGCGTTGCCCTGCATACGCAGTTGCAGTTCCGGGTTGCTGGACTCCTCACGGGCTATTTTGAATCCATCGACACTGAATACCTTGATTTCGTTGTCAATAATGAATTTCTGCGCCCAGCGCGAAAAACTGCCCCACAACTCCTCTTCGCTAAGAGTGGACTGGATGATAAACACCCCTCCCTTTTTCAAACCGGAAAGCGGGTTGGAATGGCCAAACACATTAGGGTCAGGTGAAATGACCACATCCACAAAATAATATTCACAATTGAGCGGGATACGCTCAGGCGCCGCAGCCAGGTAATATGTCGTAGGCTGGCCTTTCTTTTCCGAACCATATTTTGGATTGGCGCGTATCTCGAAACCGAGCAGATCATAGAGCGTCATCGCCAGGTTTTTGCCAGTGGTGATGGCGCCCCAGCCGCCAACAGAGTGCATGCGCACGGTGATGGAGTTTTCCGGCATAAGATCGGGATTTTCAGAGCCCCGAATGCTGAGGCTACCGATATCCGGATAGGCTTCCTGCAGATTCTGAATATGCACTTCCTGCTTTGGATTTGCAGGCTCACGCACGAAATCTATGCCCAGGTAGTAGAATTTTTTTCTGTCGCCATCCGGTAGCATGTTCTCGATTGCGCCAATGATGCCCTCGGGCTGCATATCACGTGAACCCAGGCCATAGGCACCTGAGTAGAGTTGAGGAAAATCCTTGAAACTACTATAGGTTTCATACTCCGGCCACGGCAGCCCGGCTTCACTCTGGCCGTTCTCCACACTCTTGGAGATAGCCGCGCGCACCTCGCGCATCAGAGGCAGATCTTCCGCCAGCGGTTGATCGGTACGCTCCAGAACAGACACACCTCTCTTGCCCTTCAACACCTTGCTGATAAGGTCGCCGGGGAATGGCCGGAACATGGTGACATCCACGACTCCCACCTTCAGCTTGCGGCTCTTTTTCAGATACTCCGCAACAGCCTGTGCCTGCACCAGCATGGAGCCCATTCCAACGATCACATAATCAGCTTTGTCTATATTCCAGGTGGTAATACGGCCATAGCGACGTCCCGTAAGTTCATAGAACTCATCCATCATCTGCTCGGCGATCTCACCGATATGATCGTAGAAATAGGGACGCTGGGCGGCAGTGGTCTGCATATACGCATCCTGATTCTGCACAGAACCGGACAACATCGGCTTGTCTACATCCCAGATTGCAGGAATGCGCCTGCGCTTTGGGCCAAATAACATGCGCTGGGCAGGCGTGGGGCAGTCAATCTCGTCATTCGGACGCCCCAGGTATTCATCAATCAGCTCCCGCTCCGGAACCTGCAGCGGTTCGATGAGATGGGTGGTAAGGAAACCATCCTGCGCCACCACTGCCGGAGTAAGCGCATATTCGGCAATCTTGCGCCCGATCAAGTTAAGATCTGCCGCACCCTGAGCATCGTTGGCGAACAGCTGGAAAAATCCCGTATCATCGACACAGTGAAAATCATCATGCCCGCAATGCACGTTGAGACTGGCTTTGGTNATCGCGCGACAACCCATGTTAAGCACATAGGGAAGGCGTTTACCGGCAGCGGCATAGAGGGATTCATGCATGAACGCCACGCCCTGAGAAGAGGAAAAATTGGCTGCGCGCAGACCGGTCATGGACATACCNGCAGTAACCGCCGCCGCCGCATGTTCAGATTCCGGCTCAACAAAAATCAGCGCACGGTTGGAGATATTCACATGGCCTTTGGCAGTCTCCTCGGCCCAGTATTCACCCATCTGCGTAGATGGCGTGATGGGATAGGCTCCAGCAGCATCAGAGGCTTCCCGCTCACACATGATCACNGCTGTGTTGCCGTCCATCGCCATACGCTTGCCCGGATACTTGAAACTTTTTTGTGTTTTTTTGCCAAAATTCATGAGATTTATCCTCGAATAAATTCAGAGTGGAAGGGCTTCTTCACGGATGATGTGTTTGGCTTCAATGCCTTTTCGCACCCCTTTCACTTCGTCCAGCCACACGATAGCGCCAGTGGGGCAGCGCTCGATGGGTATCGGGGAAGCCAGACTGTTTTTTGAATAGTCGATGCGTGCAAGGTTACTCCGGATCTGTATCAGACCGTCGGGTGCATCCTTTGCGCATTTTTCGCAGCCTGTGCAAGCCACTTCACACTCTGATTCCGCCTCTTCATCGTGCAGCAAATTATTGCATGCCACCCACAATCGATGGGTTATCGGCTGAATGGAAAACAGCCCTTTGGGGCAGATGTCCACGCAATCCTCACAGGCGGTGCATTTAGCGGTGTCTACAACTGGAAGGCCATGCTGATCCATGCTGATGGCATCGAGGTCGCACACATCCTCACAGTCTGCCAGGCCCAGACAACCCCAGGTGCAGCTCTTTGGTCCTCCGGCTACCATGGCGGCAGCACGGCAGGATTCAAGTCCGTCGTAGTGAGCCCGCTGGCGAGCAACATGGGCACCGCCTGCGCAGGCGAGCCTGGCGACTCGTTTGACGACATCACCGGCATCAACTCCCAGGTATTCCGCGATCTCGTCGATCTCCTCGCTGGAACTGACAGTGCAGTTAGCTGGAGTCAACTTCCCCTGAATCAGCGCTTCGGCAAAGGGACGGCAACCTGCGGTACCACATGCGCCGCAATTGGTTTTAGGCAATAGCTCTTCAACTTCATCGATGCGCGGATCCTCGTATACCCACAGCTTGCGGTTGGCAACTGCAAGCACTCCCGACAAGACGAGTCCCAGCACGCTCATGAAAGCGATAGTGATACCGATACTTGCAAAGTCGATAGCGTGCATAATTCCCGAAACCCAGATAGACAGGTACGCATATATTAGAATTTAGTCGATAACCGTAGTATTAATCAAGAAAATAGTTTAAATTTTATATATTCAATTTTTGAATACTAATAGTCGCAGGAAGCCCCATGAGCGGAAAATCTGGACGACTCTATTACAAACAAAACCATCTGAAGCAATTACGCGCCTTCTGCATGGCTGCAAAAACCGGCAACATCTCACAAGCGGCTGAGGCACTGTTTCAGAGCCAGCCGACGGTAACACTGCAGATTCAGGCGCTGGAGAGGGAGATGAAAATCACCCTGTTTGAACGCTGCGGGCCAAAAATCTCTCTGACTCCTGAAGGTTTGGTGCTGCAGCAAATTGCCCAACCGCTGGTGGATGGCATCGAGGGGCTGGAGGATAACTTCCGCGCCCATTTCGGTCGTCTGGATCATGGGCAATTGAACATCGCCGCCGGTGAATCCACCATTCTCTACATCCTGCCAAAATTCATCAAACGCTTTACCGCAGCCTACCCCGGGATACAGCTGAAACTGCACAACGTAACCGGACGGGATGGCATGTCCATGCTGCGCGCTGATAAAGCAGACCTGGCTGTGGGCTCCATGCTGGATGTACCGGACGACATCATCTACCGTCCCTCCATGGTCTACAGCCCTACCCTGATTACACCGCTCGATCATCCGTTGGCAAAAAAGAAAAATCCGACCCTCAAGGATATCTGTCCTTACGGATTGATTCTTCCGCCCCGCCACCTGGCAACCTGGCGTATGCTGGAGCTGGTTTTCAGCCAGAATGGACTGAAGTTCAAGGTATCGCTGGAGGCCGGTGGCTGGGAGATCATCAAAAAGTACGTGGCTCTGGAGATGGGGATATCGATCGTTACCGGCGTATGCCTGACCGGTGATGAAGCACTGGCTATGCGCCCGCTGGATGCCTATATTCCCAAACGCTCATACGGCGTGGTAGTGCGCCGGGGCAAGTTTCTCAATCCACAGACAAAGGCATTTATAGACATGGCCGATCCTTTGTTTTTTACACGGCATCTGCAGGAGGAAGATTAAAGCCACCACCTGCGTATTTGGCCCTTAAGAGCAGTCAAAATTTAACGTATGGTGCGAATACCTCACCGGCAGCGCCACCGAAATTCGTTGGCGCGGGCAATCCTTTTTTCTTCGCCTTCTCCCGCGCTTTTTGATGATTTACATCTGCTGGAAAAAAGCGCACCTCTTTTCCAGCACGTTTTGCAGCTAACAACTCATCCCGGGCGATTTCTCCACCTCCAATCCCTATCAATACATCACTGTTTTCCACCATTGCTTTTGAGGTCGGGGACAATCGGTCGCCGCCATCGATGAACCCTCCCCAGGTTGCATCTCCCACATAGAAAACGTAGTCCACACAGTGTGAAAGTTGGGCATTGAATTTTTTTGCTTGCGTCGAAACGATACCTGTCGTTCTAAACCCTCTTTGCCTGGCTAATTCATAGACCGACCCTATGCCTTCAGGCGTTCCGCCGATGTTTACGATAATCTTAGATGGGTCAAACTCATATAGAATCTGCCCTGCTGTTTCAAGCATTGTCGCTTTATCTTCATATCCAGAGCCTGAATAACCCAAAAAAGTAACAACATCTCTCCTCTGACTCTCAAAGAAAGCTTTTATATCATCAGTGGTCGCATTATTTACCGTAGTGGCCAAAACACAGCTCCCTGCATTTAACGTAACAACCCAGAAGAGAGAGAAAACTCCAATCGCGATGCTTCTCAGCGATAGTACCTGTTCTAATGATCTCTTCATCAACACTGAAGGTTCCCGGCACCATTCAAGCCAGGACTCCATGAGTTGCCCGGCAAAATAAAAGGCTCTGGTGCAGATCGTAGCAGAACACATCTGCAACGGGAACAAGAAAAATTGCCATAAAAAAGCGTCCGGAAGGGAGACAGAAGCATCACTGATCCCAATACGGGTTTTCTCCAAATCTGCGGACAAGAAAGTCGATGAACGACCTCGCACGTTGAGGCAGATAACGAGTCTGCGGATACACGGCATAAGCATTGATAGAAGGAATCCTGTAGTCCGGCAGCACTTGCACCAGTTTGCCTTTCGCCAGTGCTTCCCATGAGATGAATGTTGGCGAAATGAAAATACCATGGCCTGCGATGCTCATATCCCGCAAAAAATCGCCATTATTGGCGATGATTTTTGCTTCCGGATGAACGATGTGTTCCTGCCCCTTCGAATCCAAAAGTCTCCATGGCAACACGGAGCCTGAGCTGTCATAGTTCAGCAACTGGTGCTTTTTCAAATTTTCAGGGGTCTGTGGTGATCCCTGTCGCTTCAGGTAGTCCGGGCTGGCGCATAACATCAGTTTGATCGGTGTTATTTTGCGAGCCTTGAGACTCGAATCCTTAAGCTCAGCGATGCGAAAGGCGAGATCCACCCCTTCCTGCACCAGGTCGATTTGTCGGTCAGAAAAATTGATACGGATAGTGAGATCCGGATGTTTGCGCGCGAAGATATCGATTGCCGGAGAGAGGTGGGACAACCCGAATGATAGCGGCGCCGCAAGCCTCAGTGTGCCTGAAAGAGCATTATCATTACCGGCGGTTATCGCATTCAGCTCAGCAACATCATCAATGACTATCAGTGAGCGCTCATAGTAACGTTGNCCAGCGTCCGTCAGGCTGGAGCTACGTGTTGTGCGTTTCAGCAACGTTGTGCCAAGACGCGCTTCCAGTTCGCTCAGACGCCGACTGACAGCTGACTTTGTGACTCCCAGCTGATCAGCGGCATGACTAATGCTGCCAGCCTCAACCACGCGGACAAACGCCTGCATATCCTCTAGCTGCCCCATGATTATTGTTCTATTATTATTGACAATGATTTCATATTATCACTATTTATTAATAACTCATCAACAATTAAGCTGATCTCATGACGTAAACAACCCGGGAGTTCATCATGCAAGCAGTAAAGACTCAAATCTCAATAACCCGTGAGCTCATCAAAACCACACCAGGCATCCCGGCAACAGATGGCGCAGGAGTCGAGATGACCCGTATCATAGGAACGCCTGATCTGGATATGCTCGATCCGTTCCTATTGCTGGATAGCTTTGAATCCGACCAGCCGCAGGACTACATTGGCGGCTTTCCGGATCACCCGCACCGGGGATTTGAGACCGTGACCTACCTGCTGGAAGGTCGCATGCGCCACAAAGATAGCGCCGGAAACGAAGACATCATCGAAGCGAACGGCGTGCAGTGGATGACGGCAGGTAAAGGCATTGTCCATTCTGAAATGCCGGAACAGGAAGATGGCCTGCTGATGGGTTTCCAGTTATGGGTCAATCTGCCCATGGCGGACAAGATGACGGAACCTGCCTACCAGGGGTTTTCAGTTTCAGAGATCCCTATTGAGCAGCGCGATAATGGAATGGTGGTACGTGTGATATCAGGGCGGACAGATGAAGGCACAGTTGGACCGGTAGTCAATAACTTCGTCAAGCCAACCTATCTGGACGTTGCGTTACCGGCAGGCAAGCTGTTTGAACAGGTGCTGGACTCCACTGACAACGCATTCATCTTTGTCATAGAAGGAGACGTAAAAGTGGGCGNACAGGCGCNANTACTGGGTAAAAGAAGACTGGGTGTCCTCAGTGACGGTGAAAGGGTTACGNTCACTGCAGGGAACAGTNATAGTCGTTTCCTGCTGGTTGCCGCGCAGCCGCTCAATGAGCCGGTAGCCCGTGGCGGCCCCTTTGTCATGAATACCAGGCAAGAGGTTTTACAGGCCTTTGAGGACTTCAGGAACAACCGCTTATAAGTTCCTGAAATGAACACATGAAATAGTTNTCNCCANTTTGCTGCTAACGGTATGCGCCATAATTGTGGGAAGAGGAACACCCGCAGAGTGACCCTACATCACTTCGCCAAGATATGAACCCAAATCCATATCGGCGCCGAGGATATGCCCGACTAACCAGTGCTCCAGAAATCCGATATTTTCACTCGAGACCGATTTGCCCTCCTGAAGTAACTTCTGCTGCAGCTCCCTGGCGCTTTCGATTAACTCCTGGTGCTCCGTTTTATGTTCCCCCAAACCTTTGTAACCATACTTCAGCATCAACCGCTCCTCGTGCCTGAAATGCCAGACGGTACAGCATATCAGCTCTTCCATCACCGCCTCGATATAGTCTGCAGCATCCCCTTCGACTACGGCATGGTTGAGAATGTTATACAGATTCACAAGTTTGCGGTGATCTTCGTCTATTTCCTGGACCTGGACGCTTAGTGCTTTGTCCCATACTAAATCTTTCACAAGCTCTTCTCCTGACGAGGTTGTTTTAATAGTATTGAAACCTCTCACCATACAGAAATTTCAATTATGAATGACTGGATCAATGAGCACGATGGATATCGACATGCTGTTTGCAGCATCTCCCCATCGGTAATACCTCATTGTTAGCGTAAAAGTGATTTCAGACAATATCAAAGGCGGGATAGCTAACTTTATGACACCGAACTATACTTTCAAAATGAAGCTTCAATAGCTTTGCTCATTTCAAATCTGGAGATCTCTATGTTCGGCAAACCTTCACTCATAACACGTATTGCTGTCGGGAAACTCATTGGCTTTCTTTTCGGACTTGCGGGATTTCTACTACTGCCTCTCTTTTTTCCGGAAGCAGACGGGTTGATCCGTTGGGGCATTCTGTTGTGGTACACCACAATCGGCGCGATCATTGGTGTATTCGGAGTATTCACCTGGCATCCGGTATTGAAACTCCCTTTCCCCTGGTGGTTTCGCGCCCCTCTCCTCGGAGCCTGGATGAATTTTGTTCTGACATTTTTTGCATACGACACGATGCAACAGATGATGCACACACTATTTGGAGAAGGCGGTATGATATCGTCCCCCTTCTGGTTCACTGCAGAAGGAGCCATGATCGGCCTGGTAATTGGTTACTTTGCCACCCGATTTGGAGGAGAAGGTGAAGAGACGGTCGGCAAATNGACATTGATCTCATCCTGGATGCATCCATTCATACAATCCACTGGATTCTTTATCGNCAGGCAGTTGCTCCATTGNACTTATCTCATGCATTCAGGTATGTTTAAGCATACCTGATCCAGGAACTATTACTGATATGTCCACCGAAAAGCAAAATGATCGTCACGGATTCAGCACACGCGCCATACATACAGGGCATAATCCCCATCAGCATCACGGCGCACTCAATCCTCCTGTTTACCTCAACTCAACCTACGCTTTCGAATCCTCCGAACAGGGACAAAAACGTTTTTTAGGAGAGGAACCCGGTTACGTCTACTCCCGCGTAGGCAATCCAACCGAGACAGTCCTTGAGGAAAAACTGGCGGATCTCGAAGGAGGCGAAGCAGCACTCGCCGTGGCATCCGGCATGGGTGCTATTACCTCCCTGATCTGGTCCTTCGTCGAACCGGGAGATGAGATCGTAGCCGACAAAACATTGTATGGATGCACCTTTGCTTTCCTCACCGAAGGAATCAGTAAATTTGGTGTGAAACTACGTTTTGCTGACTTAACACAGCCAGACGAGTTGCAACAGGCACTGAGCAACAAGACGCGTTTTGTGTTTTTTGAAACTCCCGCCAACCCGAATATGCGCATCATCGATGTGGCAATGGTCTGTGAGATGGCGCACAAGAGCGGAGCAAGGGTTATTGTAGATAATACCTATTGCACTCCCTACCTGCAGAGGCCTATCGAAATGGGCGCTGATTTTGTCGTACATTCACTGACAAAGTACCTGAGCGGTCACGGAGATCTCATCGCCGGCGCCATTATCGGGCCTCGGGAAGAGATCCAGCTCATCCATCTTTACGGCGTTAAAGACATGACTGGCGCAGTCATTTCCCCCTTTGATGCATATCTCACCATGAGGGGTTTAAAAACACTAGAGATAAGAATGGACCGCCACTGCCAGTCTGCGCAAAGTATTGCTGAAGCGATCGAGCGCCACCCTGCCGTGAAGCAAACATATTTCCCCGGCCTGGGATCACATCCCCAGCATCAACTGGCAAAACGTCAGATGAGTGATTTTGGGGGCATGATCGCTTTTGAGTTGAAGGGCGGTTATACGGCGGGGATTCGCTTTATGGACAACCTGAAATTGGTGATGCGTGCTGTCAGTCTTGGAGATGCGGAAACACTGGTGCAGCATCCGGCCAGCATGACCCACATCACCTATCCGCCTGAGGAGCGATTGAAACACGGTATCAGTGATGGGTTGATCCGTATATCTGTGGGTCTTGAAAACCTGAATGACCTGATGGAGGATATACAGCAGGCACTGGATAATAGGTAAGGGGTGAGAATATCTGTGCTCATCTGCGGTTGATCAATGATTCACCTGGTCGATACAACTGGCAGGCTACCGTTTACTCGGCGCAATGAATGCAGCGCGTGGCAAAAGGCATCGCCTTGAGCCGCCCTGCCCCGATCTCTTCGCCGCAGCTGTCACAGACTCCGTAGGAGCCATCATCCACCTGCCGCAGTGCCTGCTTTATCTGCACCAGGGCAGCAGCTGTCTCCTGCTGCAACCCCAGCAGCACCTCGTCATTCTCGCGTTCAGTCGCCTGCTCGGCAAAATCTGCACTGTGGTCGCTTTTAAGATCACCTGAAATGCGTTCAAACCGATGACTTAGTTCATCTTCAAGTGCTTGCAGCTGTTGCTTTAAATCTTCAGACATGATTTCTTACCTTGATGATTCAAATCCTCGACGCCCGGAGTCTCTTGCACGAGTGATACTGCCCGCACCCCACCGGCATTTTACTAATTCATACCATTTGCAGTAAAGAGTGTAGAAAAATTATTGCCTGTTATCTGCGCCACATCTTCAACGTCCATACCGCGCACCTCTGCAATAGTTTCAGCGACACGATAGAGGTATTTTGGCTGATTCGGCTTGCCACGGTAAGGAGCAGGTGCAAGATAGGGGGAGTCGGTTTCAATCAGCATACGATCCAGGGGGACTTTTTTGGCGACATCCCGCAAGTCGGATGCATTGTTAAAGGTCACTATGCCTGAAAAGGAGATGTAAAACCCCATATCCAGCGCCTGCTGNGCCATNTCCCAGTTTTCTGTAAAGCAGTGCATGACTCCACCGGCNTCCCTCGCCTGCTCCTCCTGCATCAGNGTGATNGTATCTTTGCGGGCCTCCCGCGTGTGGATAATAAGAGGCTTGTGCGCATCTTTTGCCGCCTNAATATGGGTGCGAAAGCGCTTCTGCTGCCACTCTCTATCATCCGTCTCACTGCGAAAGTAGTCGAGTCCGGTTTCACCTATGGCTACATTTTTCGGTATCGATGCCATCTCGACCAGTTCGGCAGCCGTTGGCTCTCTACGATCCCGGTCATTGGGATGAACACCTACCGAAACAAAAATATTCTCATAGTTCTGCACCAGCTCCAGCATTGCCGGGTAGCTTTCAAGATCAATGCAGACGCACAGCATCTGCTCGATACCGGACTCCAGTGTCGCCGTGACAAAATTCTGGAAGCTTCCCTCATAGTGAGCCAGGTCGACCCGGTCAAGATGGCAGTGTGAGTCAACGAGCTTCATCAGGCCTCACATGGTGTAGGTTGGAATATCGGAATCAATCATTTCGGCAAGGATTTTTTCGACTTTGTTATGCAGCTTGCCCTCATCCTTGACGCCGAAGCGTATTCCAATACCACGGGGACGATTGCCCGCCGCACCGGCTGGCGTAATCCAGACAACACTGCCCGCCACCGGGTAGCGCTCCTCGCTATCCGGGAGTGTCACCAGCAGAAAGACTTCGTCACCCAGTTGATAGCTCTCCCCTGTTTCGACAAAAAGCCCTCCCTCTTCAAGAAAAGAGATATAGGATTTGTACAGTGATTCCGTATCTTTCAACTGAAGATTGAGCATCTTCCTGCCGCTGCTATTAATACTCATGAGTTAGAGAACCTTTGAATTTTGAATAAGGAGTGAGGGATTCACNGAACCTTCTGATCAGGGCGCGGAGCAGCTTGATCAGCGCTNTGTTAAGCCCGCATAGTTGACAGCCAGTGCTTCAAGTTGCATCTGACGATTCAGATTACGCTCTCCCATTCCCCGGTTGAGAGAGACCAGTTGTTCGATGAGCGCAATCAGTTTTCCAGCATCCAGATCCGGCGTCAAACCTGACAGCTCTCTCCCGGGTAATAAATTGCGCATATTTTCCACGCCTGTAAGGCTGCCCCGCAGAAGATCCAGCGTCCATTCATAAAGCCATTTTAGCAGTAATTCACTCATCTCCTCATTCCATGCCGCCACCACGGCAAGCGGCGCCTGCTGACCACTGATCAGTGCTGAAAAGCTGTTAAACAGATGTTTGCGTCGCTGCATAATATCACTCTTTTCAAATGAGAGCGCACGCAATGGTGCTCCAGCCGCACAGTTCAACAACTCCTCCCATTGCTGCTGAGGTTGCTGCTGTAGCAGCCACTGCAGACTCTGCTGCTGCGTCGGCAGGGGGAGATTGACTATCTGGCAGCGGGAGCGGATTGTCGCCGCCAGATGCCTGACATGCTCGGTGACAAGAATCATATGATTATTTGCCGCAGGCTCTTCCAGCGTCTTCAGCAAGCTGTTTGCTGCCTCGCTGGTCATCGCATCAGCAGGCATAATCAAACACACGCGGCTGTCCGAAATTTGTGGAGTCAGCGTTGCATCCTGTATGAATTCACGCACGGCATCCACCTGTATGGTTTTTTTCTCCTCCTGTGGTGCAAGAAGTACCAGATCCGGATGATTTCCCGCCGCCAGCAAGAGGCAGGCGTGACACTTTCCACAAGCTCCATCATGATGCTGAGCACCATGTTCGGCTCTATTCGCTGTGCATAATACTGCTTCCGCAAAACGCAGCGCAAAGTGCTTTTTGCCGCACTCGGCAGGACCATTGAAGAGCAGTCCATGCGGAAGCCGGCCCTTCTCTCTATATTTCTGAAGCAGCGCCCAGCTTTGCTGCTGCCATGGATAGGGAGCCTGGTTACTCACAAGCTCATGCGAATCCAGGAAATGAGGAGAATACAGCCTTGATCTGCTGCTGCACCTGCTCCAGGGGCAGTGACGCGTCCACCACTTTTACGCGTTGCGAATCTCTCTCGGCGATCTGCAGATAAGCTGCACGCACCCGCTCAAAAAACTCCTGCTTCTCCTTCTCAAAGCGATCTGGTGCAGAGCGTTTTCCGGCACGTTCAAGACCCATCTCCACAGGAAGATCCAGCAGTATGGTCAAATCCGGTCTGCATTCATCCTGGACGAGGGATTCCAACGTGGAAATCACGGCACTGTCAAGATTTCGTCCGCCCCCCTGATAAGCATAGGTTGCATCAGTAAAACGATCGCAAATCACCCACTCTCCGCGCTCGAGCGCAGGCAGGATTTTGCTCTGCAGATGCTGAGCGCGCGCAGCAAACATAAGCAACAACTCTGCCTTGAAAGACATGCCGTCATGCTGATGGCCCAGCAGCAGTTCGCGCAATGATTCACCCAGCGGCGTTCCACCGGGTTCACGCGTCAACATGACCGACTTTCCGGAATTTTTCAGCAGCATCCCGGCATAGCTGATATTGCTGCTCTTTCCTGCCCCCTCGATCCCTTCAAAGGTAANAAAGCTTCCCGGTTTCAATGCCTGTTCCGGTTGATCTGATATTTTTGCACTGCCTGGTTATGCTCTTTCAATGTTGCNGAGAAGTAGTGCCCGCCCAGGCCTGTCGCTACAAAATAGAGNGCATCGCCATCTGCCGGATGCAGCGCGGCATGAATGGCCTCCCTTCCGGGAAGCGCAATTGGAGTAGGAGTCAGGCCAGCATGCACATAGGTATTATAGGGGGTGTCTGTGCGCAGATCCTTTCGCCGGATATTGCCGTCATAGGATTCCCCCATGCCATAAATCACCGTGGGNTCAGTCTGCAACCGCATTCTTTTTTGCAGCCGCCGCGTAAACACACCTGCAACCTGCTTGCGTTCATCCGCNACNCCTGTCTCNTTTTCAACGATGGAAGCAAGAATCAATGCTTCATAGGGNGTTTTGATCGGCAGTCCCTGCGCTCTCTCCTGCCACTCTTGCGCCAGCACTTTCTCCATTCGCTGATATGCCCGCTTCAGGATCTCTGCATCAGTCGTTCCGCGGGGAAACAGGTAGGTATCCGGAAAAAAACGTCCTTCCGGATATACCCCTGCATGTCCTATCCGAACCATGATCTGCTCGGTGCTGAGACTCTTCAAAGTCTGTACGATCATCGGGTGAATACGTACCGCGGCCAAAGCCTGCTTGAAAGTCCATCCCTCGATCAGGGTCAGTTGATATTCAAGCACCTTCCCCCTGACCAGTTGATCAAGCAGCATCACAGGCGTGGTTTTCGCCAGGATCTTGTACTCGCCTGCCTTGATTTTAGTGGACACTCCCATATCCAGAGCAAGCGCACGCAAATAGAATGGCTGCCGCAGTATTCCCTTCTCCGAGAGATCTTTGGCAACCTCGATCAGTGAAGTTCCCGGCTTGACCTGATAGTTGACCCCCGGGCCGGAGATTTGCAGTGGTGCGCTGCGAAAACGCTGGTAATCATGCCACAGCCAGTAACCCGCAGCAGAGAGCATCACGATCAATAACAGAAGGGCAACGATAACCCCGCCTTGTTGTTTAGTTGTTGTATTCATTTATCCAGCTTTTCTTGAATTATTAAGGCGTAATAACGGACTCAAATTGATGCACGAAGTTAATGAAACCTGACGCATTGGAAAGGTTATCTGCCATTTAAGAGAGTAACTGCTGTATCGCATTCCGTATTTTTAATGGCACGGCATTGACATCCATGACTCTCCCTGAAAATTCCCTGACAGCCGTCAATCCCAGCGCATTGCTGAGAAACATCGCCTGCACTGACATCAACACATCAGGTGTTTCCCTGACTTCGTGCACTCTCATGCCGAAATGTTCTGCCTGCTCGATCACTTCAGCACGCATCACCCCGCTGACACCACAGCGGTCGAGCAAAGGTGTATACAGAACCCCCTGCTTCAACCAGAAGAGATTACTCATCAACGCTTCAACCATGAAACCATCAGCATCGCACAGGAGGCCCTCTTGAAAACCAGCTTTCCTGATCTCTGCAGCCGCTATCACCTGCTCGAGCCGGTTCAGAGTTTTCAATCCGGCAAGTGGAGAACCTGTTGCCAGCCGGGATTGACAGCAATGCAGGGCAATACCTTTGAAACCCGGTTGCTCTGCCCGTTGAGGCCAGTCCCGGATATAGAGGATGCGTGTTGCATCACCCTCCCGGGGGAAATAGGCTGTACCATGCTCTCCACGGGTTATGATGATTTTTACAACATGCCTGCCGGAGAGAGCACCATCGGAGTGGAGAAGCTGACGAGCCTCATGAGCAAGTCTGTCCGCATTCTGCCGGGGAAGGGCGAGAGCCCTGCAGCCGGCAGAGAGACGCGCCATGTGACGATCCCACAATGGAGCTTTGCCATGGATGAAAGCGATGGTCTCGAAGACCCCGTCTCCATATTGCAAGCCACGGTCAAGAACAGCAATCGAGTCGCTGCACTGACCGTTAATCAGCAAAAATCACCCCTGATATTTCTTGAATACCAGTGTGCCGTTAGTGCCGCCAAAACCAAAGGAGTTGGACATCGTGACGTTCAGTTCCATTTCACGGGCTGTGTTCGGCACATAATCGAGATCACACTCGGGGTCAGGAGTCGTGTAGTTGATGGTTGGAGGAACAACCTGGTCCCTGAGAGCCAGTGTTGCAAATATCGCCTCTACACCTCCGGCCGCTCCCAGCAGATGGCCTATCATCGACTTGGTTGAACTGACGCAAAGCTTTTTCGCATGCTCGCCAAAGGCGGATTTAATGCCATTGGTTTCAGCCGCATCACCCGCTGGAGTGGATGTACCGTGTGCATTGATATAGTCCACCTCTTCCCTGTTCAATCCGGCATCTTCCAGGGCCAGTTCCATACAGCGTCCGGCTCCTGCTCCATTCGGTGAAGGCGAGGTCATATGGAAAGCATCGGAATTCATCGCTACACCGCTGATCTCGGCGTAAATTTTAGCGCCGCGCGCGCGCGCATGCTCAAGCTCTTCGACCATCATGACACCGGCGCCATCTCCAAGGACGAAGCCGTCACGATCCTTGTCCCATGGACGGCTGGCCGTCTGTGGATCGTCATTACGCGTCGACAACGCCCTTGCAGCCGCAAATCCGCCGATGCCAATCGGTGTGGTTGCGTACTCCGAACCACCTGCAAGCATCGCGTCGACTGTGCCATATTGAATCATACGCACTGCATCGCCGATGTTGTGGGCGCCGGTGCTGCAGGCGGAGACGATCGCAATATTCGGACCCTTGTATCCATACATGATGGAGAGGTTGCCGGCTACCATATTGATAATTGCCGAAGGGACGAAAAAGGGAGAGATGCGCCGCGGCCCTTTTTTAAGGAAAGCATCGTAATTATTCTCTATGGTGTAGATGCCGCCGATACCGGCGCCAATTGCTACACCGATGCGCTCGGCGTTCTCTTCCGTTGTCTCCAGCCCGGAATCTTTGATCGCCTGGATACCCGCCGCCATTCCGTAGTGAATGAAGGGATCCATCTTGCGCGACTCTTTCAAAGAGATGTATTCAGTGATATCAAAATCTTCGATGGTGCCGCCAAAACGCACACTGAATTTAGAAATATCGAAGCTGGTTACCGGACGAATACCGCTCTTGCCTGCAAGAAGATTCTCCCAGGTTGTTTTCACATCATTTCCCACTGGCGTGACCAGGCCAAGACCTGTCACCACTACCCTGCGTTTAGACATGTGGAATACACCTCATTCATGAACCGGCAAGCAGCATGCTGCTGTAATGCCATCTATTCGAAAGGCCACTGATCTCAATCTCAGAAACAGCAGCCTCCCGGACATTTCTCTTTCAGATTTGAATCAGCTGGCTGCGTTGATATAGTCAACCGCCTGCTTAACAGTGGTAATGGTCTCTGCCTTGTCATCAGGAATTTCTGTCTGTCTCGAACTCCTCCTCCAGAGCCATAACCAACTCAACTGTATCCAGTGAGTCGGCGCCCAGATCGTCAATAAAAGAGGCGTCAGAAGTGACCTCCTCCTCTTTTACACCCAACTGCTCAACAACGATCTTGCGTACACGTTCTTCAATACTCATTTTATAAACTTCCTCTTTTAGGATATCAAGGTTGTGCCAGATTGATGCCTGGCTGTTATTTTCAGAGCGTTCAAATCAGCCCGGAGAAAAATCTTAGTACATTGTATTGTGATTTTCCAGCACGTCAATGCAGGGAAAACCCTAAAGGCTTTCTCAAGCTGACTATGCCATATACATGCCGCCATTGACATGCAGTGTCTCACCGGTGACATAGCCGGCAGGTTCCGATGCCAGGAAAGCAACAACTGCGGCTATCTCTTGCGGAGAACCAAGGCGACCAAGCGGAATTGTATCAAGTAATGCCTTGCGCTGCTCATCCGGTAAATCCCGGGTCATATCCGTATCAATAAACCCGGGCGCGACCGCGTTGACGGTAATTCCGCGGCTGCCCACTTCTCGCGCCAGGGATTTACTAAAACCAAAAATACCTGCTTTGGCCGCAGAGTAGTTCGTCTGCCCCGCATTTCCNGAGGCTCCGACAACAGATGCGATATTGATAATACGCCCGAAGCGGGCCTTCATCATGCCGCGCAGACAGGCTTTGGAGACACGATAGACAGAAGTCAGATTGGTATCGATGATCGCCTGCCACTCATCCTCTTTCATACGCATGAGGAGGTTATCACGCGTTATCCCGGCATTATTCACCAGGATCGTTGGCGCAGCATAGGTCTCGCCGATTGCCTTGATGACGGCATCGACTGATCCAGGATCAGTGACATCGAGGCGCATACCCTCTCCAGACACATCCTGCTCCTGAAGATGCGCAGAGATCGCATCAGCGCCTTTCTCAGTCGTGGCGGTGCCAATCACAGTGCAACCATTTCTCCCCAGCGCATCGGCAATTTCCTGACCAATGCCACGGCTCGCGCCTGTGACTAATGCAATTCGTTGTTCACTCATTGATTGACTCCAGTAAATCATCAAAACCCTGCGGCTCATACAAAGCCACTGCTTTCAGCTTGCGATCGATGCGCCGTGCCAGACCCGTGAGGACTTTACCAGGCCCCGCCTCCACCAGCATCCCGGCACCATCGGCTTGCATTTTCTGCACAGTCTCCACCCAGCGAACAGGTGCATAGAGCTGCTCGACCAGGCGCTGACGAATCTCCTCTGCATCACTCTCAGATGCCACTGATACATTGTGAATCACTGCAATCCGGGGGGTGGTGATGGTGACATCTGCAAGCTTTAATTGCAGCTTCACAGCCGCAGGTTTCATCAACGCGCAATGCGACGGCACACTCACAGGAAGAGGGATGGCACGCTTTGCACCAGCCTCTTTTGCAAGCTCCATGGCACGCTCGACAGCCGTTGCAGATCCTGCAATCACCACCTGTCCCGGGGAGTTGAAATTGACTGCCTCAACCACATCTCCGCTGGCTGCCTGATCGCAAAGCGTACGCACCTTATCATCATCGAGACCAAGAATCGCCGCCATGGCGCCCTCGCCCTTCGGTACAGCTTCCTGCATCAGGCGACCGCGTTCTGCCACCAGTGCAGCAGCATCGCCAAAAGAGATCGCTCCGGCACACACCAGAGCTGTATATTCACCCAAACTGTGGCCGGCCATCATCACAGGCGACGCTCCCTGCAACTGCTGCCAGACACGCCATACGGCAACACCGGCAGCCAGCATGGCAGGCTGGGTGTTGAATGTCTGGTTCAGCTCTTCTGCAGGGCCATCACTGGCAAGCGCCCACAGATCGACATTCACTGCATCTGACGCCTCTTCAAAGGTTTGCTGCACAATGGCATGACTCTGCGCCAGCTTGTCGAGCATGCCGACAGACTGGGATCCCTGGCCGGGAAAGACAAAAGCAATTTGTTGTGTCATTTTATCTGCTTCTCATTTTATTGATTTGAACGATATCTGCTCGCAGGGGGACAAGCGACAGCGCATCCACCAAGTCATTGCGAGAAGCCTCAGCGACGCGGCAATCTGCTTGAAATTACTGCGCTGCGCTCGGAATGACAGCATAACTTCTATTTCGTCTCCATCGTCTTCGATGGGAATGCATACGAGAATATCTTTGAGTCCATGAAATAACTCCTCAAAACTTCGGTACAGAAGCAGGTTTGGGATTTGCACATACCGTAGGAGCTGCCTTCTGGCTGCGAATTGCACGGGGATATCGAGAAGTTACTTCAATACTTCAGCAGCACCGAACCCCAGGTAAAACCTCCGCCGAAAGCCTCGAGCATGAGTGATTCCCCACGTTTGATGCGCCCGTCACGCACTGCCGTGTCCAATGCCAGCGGTACTGATGCGGCAGAAGTATTCCCCTGTTCATCCACTGTAACCACAACCCGCTCCATACTCAGACCCAGTTTTTTTGCAGCAGCTTTGATAATGCGAATATTCGCCTGATGGGGAACCAGCCAGTCCAGGTCGGATTTTTTCATATTGTTTGCCGATAAAGTCTCATCGGCAATACGCCCGAGTGTATTCACCGCCATGCGAAATACCTCGTTGCCTTTCATATCCATTGTCAGGTCAGGCAACCCATTGGAGATACCGCCAGGCACATGAAGCAGCTCTTCATAAGCCCCGTCTGCGTGCAGATGTGTGGATAGAATTCCGGTCTCCTCTGACGCTTCAAGGATCACGGCTCCGGCGCCGTCGCCGAACAGGATGGCCGTTCCACGGTCTGTCCAGTCGACGATACGTGACAGCGTTTCGGCGCCAACAACCAACGCGCAACGGGCAGAGCCTGTACGGATAAATTTGTCCGCTACACCCATTGCGTAGACAAAACCGGTACACACTGCCTGCACATCAAATGCAGCGCATCCATGAATGTCAAGCCGGTTCTGTAGCAAACAGGCCGTAGAGGGAAAAATTTTATCCGGGGTCGTTGTCGCTACGATAATCAGGTCGATTTCATCGGGTGAGCGTCCTGCCGCCTGCATCGCCAGGCGCGCCGCCTTTTCCGCCAGATCACAGGTTGTCTCTCCTTCCGCTGCAATGTGACGCTTTTTGATACCGGTGCGTTCCCGTATCCATTGATCCGAGGTATCTATTATCTTCTCAAGGTCATGGTTGCTCAAAACCTTCTCGGGAAGATAACCACCGGTGCCTGCTATACGGGCATAAGTCATGCGCCTTCTACCCCTTCAAGATGGTTTTTAACCTGTCTGGCAATTCGCGACGGGATATCATGATCTACCGCATTTTTAGCGACACGGATTGCATTCTGAAAAGAGAGCTCATCCGCTCCGCCATGACTCTTTATGACAATGCCGTTCAGTCCCAGCAGGGTAGCGCCATTATAACGACGCGGATCGATCCTTTCTGCAAAGCACTTGAGTACTGGCATCGCAATCACTGCCGCAAGTTTTGACAGCAGGTTGCGCTTGAAGCTCTGCTTGAGGAAGTGGCGAATCATTTTCGCAACGCCTTCCGAACTTTTCAGCGAGATATTACCAACGAAGCCATCAGCAACAACAACATCGACAGAGCCGTCATAAATATTGTCACCCTCGACAAATCCCACATAGTTGAGGTCGCTTTGGTTCAATAATTCATTAGCTTTTTTGACCTGCTCATTCCCCTTGATCTCCTCCTCACCGATATTCAACAGTCCCACCCGGGGTTTTGCAATATCGCTGAGCGCTGCAACCTGCTCTGATCCCATCACTGCAAACTGATACAGCTGGTATTCACTGGAATCAACATTGGCGCCCAGGTCCAGCATCCATGTCTGGGTCGAGGTATTGGGAAGCGCGGTGATGATGGCCGGGCGATCGACATACGGCAACATCTTCAGCACAAAACGCGCTGTCGCCATCAAAGCACCGGTATTGCCGGCGCTGACACAGGCGTCCGCCTCGCCCTGCTTGACCAGGTTGATTGCAACCCGCATTGATGAATCCTTTTTCTTGCGTAGTGCTTGCGAAGGCAGCTCTGCCATCTCCACGATCTGCGACGCATGATGAACAGTGATCCGATCGGGAAGAAGCGGCTGCTGCTTGCGAATCTCATCTTCAAGGCCGACAAGAATCAACTCCACATCAGGATCTGCAGCCACATAGGAGCAGGCAGCCGGAACAATGACAGAGACTCCATGGTCTCCGCCCATTGCATCCAGGGCAATGCGGGTAGTTTTACTCATCGGATGATCATCGCAAAAGTGAAATACCCTTCAATCAACATGCGGAAAGCTCGTTTCACAACCTGCTGCTGCCCTGTTGCTGGAAACAGGCATACAGCAAATCGACGCCATCTGCATCTGGCAGGTGGCCCCGGAAACGAGTGTCACACCCTGAGAGATGAGGCATTTATTCAAATACCAGCCTCGCCTGCATTTTTGTGAGTGCTTCTCGCCGCCACTTTGGTTACATAGTTCACTATGTGCCCGACGCGGCAACAAAAACTCTGCACGTCCTGGTACTTTAATTTCAGCCTCATCCCTGACAGGTCAGCTTCTATCGATGACTTTGCGTCCACGATAGAAACCATCGGCTGTCACATGATGACGCAGGTGGGTTTCACCTGATGTCTGGTCGACAGACAGGGTTTCATTCTTGAGTGAGTCGTGCGAACGGCGCATGCCGCGTTTCGACGGGGTTTTGCGACTTTTTTGTACAGCCATTTTCCTCTCCTGCGAGGGTGAACTTAATAATTAAATGAATATTTTAATTTCGGTATTTCAGTTTGTACTTTTTAATTTTTGCAAAATCCGGAAGGGATTCTCCCGCTCCTCTGCAGAGATTGGTTCATCATATTGCCAGGCATGACACTCTTCGTGCCGCGCAACGACAGGCAGCGACAGCAGCAGCTCATCTTCAAGCAGATCCAGCAGATTAACCTTTTCATCATCCGCCATCAGGGGGTCAAATGCATCATTCAGCGCAGCAGCCTCGTCCAGGCCCTCAACCACAACGAGCTGAAAATCCGAATCAACCGGAATAGCCACTGGCTGTGAACAGCGTTGACAGGTCTGCCATAATGTTGTTTCCGCATGCCCCTCGATCAGGGGTCGCCCAAGACCGTCACGGGAGAGGCGAAAAGCATAATCGACACTCCCCTGCTGGCGAATCAGCAAGGGGGCAAGACGGGGGAAATCAATGAGCTCAGCAACTCCTGTATATGATAATCCCTGCTCTGAGACCCGCCACGGGTCAATCTGCTTTGGAAGGCGCGATGACATAAACGCGTAATACTAACTACGAACACTCCATTTGTCAAAAATATCAACAACATTGCTCGACATATTTCGTATAAATCAGGAGTTAAAGCGGATGATATAAAAGGGTGTCATGCACATCAGGCAGGATGCCGGAAACGCAGGCAAGGGGCGTAAGCAGGGAGCGGGAGCTTTTCGGCTCCGACTCCTCGCAATACATCTGTATTAACAAAACACATTCAATCCACGGAGTTATTGAGGTGTCACCAACAAGTAGTGCAGCTTCTCAATAGCCCCCGCATGACTGCGGTCCTTCAACCCCGATAATGGGCATCGACCCAGCAACGCGGCAGGGACTCACCTGACGGAAAAGCCAGATCAGTTTTGCTAAAGGCTTTGACATCCTGCATCTCCTCTCCGGCATGAAAGCGACCGCCCACATCACCTTTATTCGGATCAAACAACGCACTCACATCGGTAATTTCCACAAGGTCGTTACTTTTGTTATCCCGCAAAAACATCTCGAATCTCCTCTATATCTGATTTCATTCCAGTTCACCTCCAGTATATATCATTTCTGATTCACGGTTGCCTCTCTTTCAAACCCAAACAGAGCAAATACTGACAGAAATCATCCGGGAAAACCCCAGGGAACGAGGATCCCACACATATCCAGTGATAGACGTTATAATACTGTGCTGTTAGGATTGCCCGACTCTCTTTTTACTCCATCTTTTTTCAGGTATAAGAATGCCCAAGGTTGTTGTCTATAGCACTGCTTATTGCCCCTATTGCGTACGCGCAAAAGATCTCTTGAGCCGCAAATGTGTTGAATACGAAGAGATCAGAATCGATCTGGATCATTCAAGAATGGCGGAGATGGTGGAACTCAGCAAGCGGCGAACAGTACCCCAGATCTTTATTGATGATTTTCATGTCGGCGGATTCGACGACATGGCCGCACTGGAGATGGATGGAAAACTCAACGACCTGCTCGGTCTTGGTGATGAAATCGAGGAAGATGCAGTCACCTAGAACCCTGTCAACGATGCGTCTCGATAAATGGCTGTGGGCGGCGCGTTTTTTCAAGACCAGAAAACTGGCTTGCGAGGCGATCAACGGCGGTAAAGTCCATCTGCATGGCCAGCGCACCAAACCCGGCAGGGAGGTCAAACCCGGCTCCCTGCTGCGTATTCACAAAGGCGCACTGGAGTGGAATATCGAGGTGGTGACAATTCCAAAACAGCGCCGTCCTGCATCCGAGGCGAGAACCTTTTACAGGGAAGACGCCGAAAGCATCTCCCGCCGTGAAGCGGTGATCGAGCAACAGCATTTACTGCGCGCCGCCGCCCCCTCCAGACCGACAGGACGCCCNGGGAAACGNGATCGTCGCCTGATACACCGTTTCAAGAACAAACACTCGGAATCCTGAGCAGAGTGACAAGGCATGAAAAAAACATTTTCTCTCGCAAAGGCGCAACGCTCGCAAAGAAAAACCTTCATATTCCTGGCGACTGGGTGGGAGTCATTTTTAACGTTTGACTCATTTGTAAAGATTTCAGCAGCTCAAAAATTCTAGTATGGACCAGGATGCCTTTCGCCAGACCTATCATGAAGTCAATGAACGTTTCTGCGCCTTTGAAAAAGCGATTCTGACTCTGCAATGCCAATGCAGTGAAGCACACAAATTTTGTATTGCCGAGCGCGAGGGCGTGCATTGCAATTCAGGCACGGGCCAACAGCAGTGCCTGCAGCTGCTTGAAGTGCTGCGCAGCCAGTCGCGTTTTGCACTGCGAGCAAGTTCTGAAGATCGAAAAAACCTGCTGCCGCACGGCAAGGCGATTCGCATTCAGGTCGGCGGATTGCGTGGTCTCTATGCCGCCCTCAACCCCGGACAGCCAGTTCCTGCCCGCATAGAGGATGTCGTTGACCTGGTGAACCGCTCTATCAAACACTTCGGCAGTCTGGACAAACTCCCCTTTTCACTGGTCATGCAGCAAATTTCAGCATATCAATCCAGGACCCGCTCCCGCCGCAGAAAAGGCAAAAAACCTTGAGTACGCTGTTTGTCAAAGGCCTGACCGTGGTGGACTTCTCCTATCTGCACGCAAATAGAGGGCTGCTTGGCGAAAGCTGGAGTCTGGATATCAGCCTCACCGGTGATCTCGACAAACAGGGGATGGTGCTCGATTTTTCTGATGTCAAACGCCAGGTCAAACAACTGGTCGACCTGGAGTTTGATCACAAGTTGATTGTACCTGTAGAGTCATCTGCAGTGGTGTTCACGCAGCATCAGGAGAGCTGCTCCGTGCTGTTTGACTACGGAGACCAGGCCAGGATTGAACATGACTCACCCGCTTCAGCACTCTGCCTGTTGCCGGCAGCAACAGTCACTCCGGAAACCGTTGCTGCCGCAATAACCGACTCCCTGTTGCAGAAGATGCCCTCGAATATCTCGCAACTCGAAATCAGGCTTTCACCCGAGCACATTGAAGGCTCTTATTATCACTACAGTCACGGCCTGAAACATCATACTGGCAATTGCCAGAGGATTGCTCACGGACATCGTTCAAGAATAGAAATCCGGCGTAACGGCACCCGTGATTTCCAGCTTGAAAGCGACTGGGCCGCACTATGGCGAGATATCTATATCGGCTGCAGAGAGGATTTGGCCAGTGAAGAAAACCATCAGTATCTCTATCGATACCAGACACCACAGGGAGATTTCGAGCTGAAACTGCCGGCAACCTGCTGCTACCTGGTCGACAGCGATTCAACAGTCGAGAATCTGGCTCAGCATATTGCCGTCATACTGAAGCAGAACCACCCGGGGAGTTCCTTCGAGGTCTATGCCTACGAGGGGATTGGCAAGGGAGCTGTTGGCAAGAGCTAGGGAAATTATCAAAGAGTCTATCAACTGTTTTTTCCCTGCTCTTATATTATTCAATCCCTGAATTCTCTCCAGTTGCGCTATCATAGTAGAGTTTTAGATGATTATTTGCTGTAGGGAGCAGCGAAAATCTCTTTTCCGTCAACTAAAAGCAGAGAGATCATGAAAGTTCTATTCGCTGCCAGTGAAGCCTATCCGCTGATAAAAACAGGCGGGCTTGGCGACGTCATCTACAGTCTGCCGCGCGCTCTGAATGAAGCCGGCGCCGATGTTCGAGTCGTTCTCCCCGCCTATCGAGCTCTTCTTGAGAAGGCTCCGGAGTCGAAAATCATCGCCTGGATGGAGGTTACCGGCGTTGGACGTGCGCATAGCGTTCGCATCCTGGAGAGCAACGACACATCTCTAGGCGTGCCGCTTTACCTGGTTGACTGCCCGCAACTCTTCGGCCGGCCGGGAAACCCCTACCAGCACCCTGACGGTTATGACTGGCCGGATAATGCCGAGCGCTTTGCTGTGTTTTCACGTGCTGTCGCCGCATTGACCTCTTCCGATATCGACATTGGCTGGCAGCCGGACGTCGTCCACTCTCACGACTGGCAGACGGGCCTGATACCAGCACTGTTGAAACATCAGCAGGATGCGCCGAAAGCAGTCCATACGATTCACAATCTCGCCTATGGCGGCATATTCTCACATCAAGATTACATCAGCCTGGGACTTCCCGATTTATGGTGGAGCGCCGAGGGACTGGAGTTCTACAATNATTTTTCGATGCTCAAGGCGGGAATCATCTATGCCGACCAGGTAACAACAGTCAGCCCAACCTATTCAAAAGAGATTCTGACAAAGCAATTCGGCTATGGATTTGAAGGTGTACTGCACTCGATTGAATACAAGCTGAGTGGCATCCTCAATGGAGTCGACCAGGATGCCTGGAATCCTAAAACCGATCCATACCTCTCCTCACACTACTCTCGCAAATGGAGAACCTTCAAAGGCAAATGCGAGAATAAGGCAGCTTTGTTGACAGAGATGGGGCTCGAAGCTACAGACGAGCGCCTGCATACCCCCCTTATCGGATTTATTGGACGTATGGTGGAACAGAAGGGGATAGATCTGATCGCCGAGGTTATTCCANACCTCATCGAGAACAACAATGCCAGCTTTATCATCCTCGGCTCGGGACAGGATGCCTATGAATACACCTTTACGGAACTTGCACGCCGCTACCCGGAACAGGTATTACTCTATCTCGGTTATTCCGAAGGGCTTGCTCACCGCATCGAAGCCGGCGCCGACCTTTTTCTGATGCCTTCACGCTTCGAACCTTGCGGGCTCAATCAGCTTTACAGCCTGCGTTATGGAACACCGCCGATCGTTCATCACACAGGCGGACTCGCTGACACCGTTGTCGACACTAACGGCGAAACAATACTAAACAACAGAGCAACCGGCTTTATCTTCAACGAACCATCGGCCGCAGCGTTACAATACACCATCGAAAGAGCTATCGCCTGCTATGTGGATAGCGACTGCTGGAAACAGATCGTACGCACCGGCATGCAGCAGAATTTCAGCTGGACCCAGAGTGCTGCAAGCTACCTCGACCTCTATCAGCAGGATTAGTGGTAAACCTCATACTCAACACCTAAAACCATCATCCCTATGAATAAAAAAATCAATACCGATCAATGCAATCCCTCCGATATCCGTGAACTGCCGGTAGATCCGGACTCGCTGGAAAGGGATTTTGACCACACCCTGATTTACCACCTGGGACGTTTTCTGGGCTGCAACCCCTATTATCTCTATGAGACGCTCTCCCTGGTGATTCGCAAGCGTGTCATGACAGACTGGCGCAACACCTGGCTGCAGCATAAAAAAAAGGGCGTCAGGCGAGCCTACTACATGTCACTGGAGTTTCTCATTGGACGCTCGCTGGGAAATCATTTGCTGAATCTCGGCATTCAGGAGGAGACCGCCGAGGCGATGCAGAGCGTCACCAACGAACTTGAGCGAATTCTTGAACTGGAACCGGACGCCGGTCTCGGCAACGGCGGCCTTGGCCGTCTTGCAGCATGTTTCATGGACAGCTGCGCAAGCCTGAAACTTCCGGTTACCGGCTATGGCATTCGATATGAATACGGCATGTTCCGACAGATCATCGAGGATGGCCGCCAACTGGAAGAACCTGATCACTGGCTGCGTAACGGCAACCCATGGGAGTTGGAGCGCCCGGAGTATATCCAGCAGATTCAATTTGGCGGACACACTTTCCATGACATCGATCACAATGGTCAACAAAGAGTCCGCTGGATAGAGACGGATGATGTGCTAGCCGTACCCTACGACGTACCGGTCTCCGGCTACAACAACAATGTTGTCAATACGCTGCGGTTATGGAAAGCAACAGCAACAGACCTCTTCAATCTGGCAGAGTTCAATGCAGGCAGTTACCCTGAGGCGGTCGCGCAGAAAAATGATGCCGAGCACATCACCATGGTGCTTTATCCCAATGACGCCAGTGAATCCGGCAAGGAGCTTCGCCTGAAGCAGCAATATTTCCTCGCATCAGCCAGTCTCAAGGATATCTTTCGCCAGTGGGATAAGGTTGAGGGCAGTAACTACTCCAATTTTGCCGCACAAAATGTCTTCCAGATGAATGACACCCATCCGACCATCGCCGTGGCGGAACTGATGCGCATCCTGGTGGATGAGAAGCGTCTCAGCTGGGACAAGGCCTGGCAGATCACCACCCGTACCATGGCCTACACCAACCACACTCTGCTTCCCGAGGCATTGGAGAGGTGGTCGGTCAGACTGTTTGAACGGCTGCTGCCGCGTCACCTGGAGATCATCTACAGAATCAATGCGGACTTCCTGCACCAGGTGGCGATGCGCTGGCCCGGCGACGTCTCCCGAATGCAGCGTATGTCGATTATTGAAGAGGGAGATCAAAAATCTGTGCGCATGGCCTACCTTGCAATTGTTGGCAGTTTCTCCGTGAATGGAGTGGCGGCGCTTCACTCTGCACTGATCAAAAGCGGACTGTTCCATGATTTTTACCAGATGTGGCCGGAAAAATTCAACAACAAGACCAATGGCGTGACGCCTCGTCGCTGGATCGCTCATGCAAACCCTCTGCTGACAGAACTCATCTCCAAGACTATCGGCAACGATTGGATTGCAGACCTCTCTCACATTCAAGCACTCAATGGCTATGCGTCAAAAAAGAGCGCAAAGTTCCAGCAGCAATGGCATCAAATCAAACAACAAAACAAGCAGCGTCTGGCTGATCTTGTAGAGCAGGATTGCGGTGTCAAGTTCAACACCGATGCCATGTTTGACGTCCAGGTCAAACGCATTCACGAATACAAACGTCAGCTCTTAAACGTTCTGCACATCATCCATCTCTATAGCCGCATCAAACATGGCGACACCCGCAACTGGACGAAACGCTGCGTTCTCATTGGCGGAAAGGCTGCGCCAGGCTATGTCTTGGCAAAAAACATCATCAAGCTGATCAGTGATGTTGCCAATGTGGTCAATAACGATCCGGACGTCGGAGATCTTCTGAAAGTCGTTTTTTTCCCCAACTACTGCGTCTCAAGCATGGAAGTAATTGCCCCCGGCACAGATCTCTCAGAGCAGATTTCAACGGCCGGAAAAGAGGCATCCGGCACCGGCAATATGAAATTCATGATGAATGGCGCCGTCACAATCGGCACCTACGATGGCGCCAATATCGAGATCCTCGATGCTGTCGGAGAGGAGAATTTCTTCCTCTTCGGCTTGCGTGAAAATGAAGTCGAGGAACTCCGCTATCACTATAATCCACAGGCACTGATCGATAATGAACCACGCCTTGCCGCCGTCATGGGGCTGCTCGAAAGCGGACACTTCAACACCTATGAGCCGGGCATATTCAATGACCTTATCGCCTCGCTGAAAACGCCCCATGATCCGTGGATGACCCTGGCGGACTTCGGCAGCTATGTCGATGCACAGGAGGTGGCAGCCACAGCTTTCCGCGATCAGGAACACTGGATCCAGATGAGCATCAGGAATACGGCCAACAGCGGCTTTTTCTCTACTGACCGCACCATCTCTGACTACAACGAAGAGATCTGGAAGCTTGAACCCATTGAGGTGCAAAGTCCGGCGTAACACTCCAATAACCCCACGCATTGAATGCATTTTGTTATAACGGATGTTATTGCGAGGAGCCGCAGGCGACACGGCAATCTGTCTTTAAGATTGCCGCAGTCGTTTCGACTCCATCGCAATGACGACATTATTACGGGTTTAATGAGAAGCTCCACTCCTACACAATAAGCATTTGTTTTCGGTGATTTAAATGAGTACACCACAGCTAACAACACTCCCCGCCTGGAACGCGCTTCAGGCCCATTACCAGCATATTGCAAAACTGCATCTGCGTGATCTATTCGAACAGCAGAGTGATCGCTTCGAGCGCTATTCACTGCAGTTCAACGAGTTGCTACTGGATTACTCGAAGAACCGCATCACCGATAAGACTCTCAAGCTGCTGTCATCACTGGCGTCTGAAGCTCATCTTCCGGATGCCATCGAGCAGATGTTCCGTGGTGAAAAAATCAACGTCACGGAGCAGCGCGCAGTGCTGCATGTTGCTCTGCGCAACCGCTCAAATACCCCCATCCTAGTGGATGGTGATGATGTAATGCCCGGGATCAACCGCGTGCTGGAGCAGATGCAGAACTTTACAGAGGCTGTCCATGATGGAAGCTTGAGAGGTTTCAACAGCGAAAAATTTACAGATATCGTCAATATCGGCATCGGCGGTTCTGATCTTGGCCCGCATATGGTGACAACAGCCCTCAGACCCTACTGGAGAGAGGGAATACACGCCCACTTTGTCTCCAATGTCGATGGTTCCGACATGATGGAGACGCTCAACAAACTCAATCCGGAAACCACACTGTTCATCATCGCCTCCAAGACTTTCACAACCAGGGAGACCATGGCCAATGCGCATACTGCCAGGCAGTGGTTCCTGGATCACAGTAACAACAATGAAGAGGCGATCAAGCACCATTTCGTTGCTGTCTCAACCAACACTGCTGCTGTGAAAGCTTTTGGCATCAACACCGACAATATGTTTGAATTCTGGGACTGGGTCGGTGGACGCTACTCCCTGTGGTCTGCCATTGGGCTGCCTATTGCGCTCACCATTGGAATGGAGAATTTCAAACAGCTGCTCAATGGCGCCCATGAGATGGACCTCCATTTTCGGGAGACGCCTTTTGAGAAAAACCTGCCGGTGCTGATGGCATTGATCGGCATCTGGTATCGCAACTTTTTTGCGGCCACAAGTCATGTCATTCTGCCGTATGACCACACATTGCGCCTGCTGCCCGCCTACCTGCAGCAGGCTGATATGGAAAGCAACGGCAAACGCGTCACCATCGATGGAGAGACACTCGATTACGACAGCGGACCGGTGATCTGGGGACAGCCGGGCACCAATGGTCAACACGCTTTCTATCAGCTGATCCACCAGGGAACCCAGATGATCCCTGCAGACTTTATTATTCCACTCGAATCACACAACCCGATTGGAGAGCATCATACAATTCTGCTGGCCAACTGCCTTGCCCAGACTGAAGCGCTGATGAAGGGAAAAACTGCCGCCGAAGTGGCGCAGGAGACGCCGGACTCACTGGTAGCTCACAAGGTCTTTCCCGGCAACAAGCCAACCAACACTATTCTGATCAACAAATTGACTCCGCAAAGCCTGGGCAGCCTGATTGCCCTCTACGAGCACAAGATTTTCGTGCAGGGAGTGATCTGGGGAATCAACTCATTCGACCAGTGGGGCGTCGAACTGGGCAAGCAACTGGCTGGAGTCATCGAAAAAGAGCTGGAGTCTGCTGCACCTGTTGGAAAGCATGACAACTCCACCACTGGATTAATCGGCTATTGCCGTCAACACATGTCATGAGTGTGACCAGCAACCGCTCAAAATATCCAGGCCTGGAATACGAACTTGCCGGAACAGATCTCATTTCGACCGCAGGGACAAATCTAAAAGCCATGGATTCAACCGGGTACATCAGGATCTCTCCCTGCGCTCGAAATAACAATTTGCTGACCCCATGAACATCATCGTTGCAGACATTGGCGGAACCAACAGCCGACTGGCATGGATCGAACGTTCATCGGCAGGAGAAGCGGTGATCCGCCATCAACAAAGCTATGTCAATGCACTGTTTCCCGATTTCGAAACCCTGCTGGCAGCCTTTGTTGCCGAGTTTGGGAAAACCTCTGAAATATCACTATTGTGTCTCGCCCTCCCTGCACCGGTCAAGGGCAAGAGCGTCACACTGACCAACATAGACTGGACCCTGCGGCAAAAGCATCTCAGCGAGCAGTTCAGTATCGGGGAGGTTATCTTCATCAATGACTTCCAGGCAGCGGCGCTGGGGACAACGGTCGTTGATGAGTCAAAGCTCATTACCCTCAATCAGTTTCCGGTCGAGCCTCTGGGGCCACGCGCCGTCATCGGCGCTGGAACCGGCCTTGGGGTCGCCTATATGCACTGGCTGCAAACAAGTTTTCGCGCCTTTGCAACCGAGGGCGGGCACGTCGATTTTGCACCCAGAGATGACATACAGGAGGAGTTGTACGACTATCTCGAAAAAAAATATGACCGTGTCTCCTACGAGCGAATTCTCTCAGGCCCGGGGCTGGTAGATCTCTACAACTTTTGCAAAGAGTCAAATGGCAGAGAGGTCACGGCAGGCTGGGTCAATCGACAGGCCGTGGAGGGGAGTAATCTTGCTGCAGTCACGGCAATGCGCCTTTACGCCACCATTTTTGGCGCCTTTGTCGGCAATATCGTGCTGATGTTCCGTCCAACCGGCGGGGTCTACCTGGTAGGCGGCGTCACAGTAAAGACAGCCTACTGGCTGCAGTCCGAATTTTTTCTCGATGCGTTTCTGGATAAGGGACGCATGAGTTCACTTGCCGTACAAACGCCTCTCTATCTGGTCAATGATGAAAATACAGGCCTGAAAGGAGTAATTGAGTTTGCACTCAATCAGGGTTTGCAAGAGAATAGATAGTTGTTGTACATACCCCACAAATGATATGGAGTCATAGTCATGGCCAAAGAAGCATCAAAGGTCACCCAAAGCAAGCTCTATCAATATTATGTCGACACTAAAACTTCGACCGAATATACGCGCAAGACACTGGTGCTGGTGCTTGCCGGCGGCGAGGGGTCACGCCTCAAAGGACTGACAAAATGGCGGGCAAAACCGGCTGTTCCATTTGGCGGCAAATATCGCATTATTGATTTCGCACTCTCCAACTGCATCAACTCCGGTCTGCGCCGCGTCGGGGTGCTGACACAGTACAAATCCCACTCACTGATTCGCCACCTGCACCGCGCCTGGGGATTTATGCGTGCCGAAATTGGTGAATTTGTCGAGATACTGCCTGCTCAGCAGCGCACCGAGAAGAAGGAGTGGTACAAGGGGACTGCTGACGCCCTCTATCAAAATATTGATATCATGCACCGCCACTCCCCGGATTATGTCATTGTGCTCGGCGGAGATCACATCTACACCATGGATTACTCCAAGATGCTGATGAAGCACGTTCTCTCCGAAGCAGATCTGACTGTCGGCTGCATTGAAGTCCCCTGTGAAGAGGCAACCGATTTTGGAGTAATGTCGGTCGATGAAGAGTTAAATATTACCAAGTTCACCGAGAAACCCTCCGAGCCTGATTCCATCCCCGGAAAACCCGGCACTGCATTGGCATCCATGGGAATCTATATCTTCTCATCATCATTCCTCTACAACGCCCTGATGCACGATGCCGATAACGAATCATCATCAAATGATTTTGGCAAGGACATCATTCCCAACTCCATTGAAAACCACAAGACGATCGCCTACCCGTTTCTCAATGAGGAGGGCAACCCGGATTTCTGGCGTGATGTGGGTACAATCGACTCCTACTGGGAAGCCAATATGGATCTCTGCTCAATAGATCCGGAACTCAATCTCTACGACCGCAACTGGCCAATCTGGACCTATCAGACCCAGCATCCGCCGGCAAAATTTGTTTTTGACGACAAGGGACGACGCGGTGAAGCGATTGATTCAATGGTCGCAGGTGGCGTCATTATCTCCGGCGCCCGCGTCAAGCGTTCTGTCATCTTCTTCGGTACAATGGTTCACAGCTATGCGCATGTCAAAGACAGCGTCATTCTTCCAAAGGTCAGCATTGGCAGAAACAGCACCATCATCAAGGCCGTCATTGACAAGGGGTGTTTTATTGCCGAAAACACAGAAATCGGCGTAGACCACGATGAAGACAGGCGCAGGGGATTCCATGTCACCAAAAATGGGGTGGTCATGGTGACTCCGGAGATGCTCGGACAAAACCTCTTCACCGGCACCAACTCTTAATCCCGGAAATACTCCTATGACTCGACCTGTCAACCTTGTGCTGTGCTGGCACATGCACCAACCCTACTACCAGGAAGGTCTGGATGGCGAATACCGCCTGCCGTGGGTCTACCTGCATGGCATCAAGGATTATGCCGATATGGCCGCCCATCTGGAAAACAATCCGCAGATGCGAACGGTGGTCAATTTTGCGCCGATCCTGCTTGAGCAGTTGCATGACTACTCCAGGCAGTTGGGCGGCTACCTCAAAGATGGCACCGCCATGCAGGACCCGCTGCTCAATACCCTGGCTGGCGCAACACCTATACCAAAAGACCCCGAAGGGCGTCAGCAACTNATAGATGCCTGCCGCAGAGCCCATGCACCGCGTATGATCGANCCCTACAAGCACTTTCGCATGCTCAGCCATATNTTTGATGATATGCCGGAAGATCTTCCTGAAATGCGCAGTTTCTGCCTCGACTATCTGCATGAACAGTTTTTTATCGACCTGCTGATGTGGTATCACCTCGCCTGGCTGGGCTGTTCCCTGAAACAGAGTGAAGTCGTCAAGTCACTGATGGAGAAGGGAAAGCAATTTTCACAGCAGGATCGCAGAACGCTGATCGAGGTGATTCATGAGGCAATGGCGGGACTGATTCCGCGATATAGGGCGCTGGCTGAGAGTGGACAGATTGAACTCTCGATGTCTCCCTATGCGCACCCGATCGTGCCGTTGCTGAATGATTTTTCCAACATGCGTGATGCCCAGCCTGAAGAGCCGGCGCCTGAACACAGTGGATATCCCGGAGGAGAGGAACGCTCCCGCTGGCATCTGCAGCATGGCATCGAAGTTTTTGAAGGTTTTTTTGGTCACAAGCCCAAAGGCGTATGGCTCTCTGAAGGCGGCCTCAGCAATGACGCCATTGCACAACTCGATGAAATTGACATCGAGTGGACTGCATCAGGTGAAGCAACCTGGAGAAACAGCTGTAACAAGGACTCCGATTGCAATCCTGATAATACAGCTGGGGTGCGCCCGCTGTTTATGCCCTACCGTCTCGATGACCTGCACACCAGGATCTATTTTCGTGACGACGGACTCTCTGACCTGATCGGTTTTGAATACAGCGACTGGCATGCGGATGATGCCGTCGCTGACTTTGTCAAACACGTCGAAACAATTGCCGACGGCCTTGGAGAGGATGCCGACAAACATGTCATTTCGGTTATTCTCGATGGCGAGAATGCCTGGGAATACTACCCCAACAACGGCCGTTATTTTCTTGACGGACTCTACAAGGCATTGATCAAAAGCGAAAAAATCAGGGTCGGAACCTATGCGGGGATGGATCATCAAATTAGCGAAAAGTCTTTTGATTCGCTGGTTGCAGGCAGTTGGGTATACGGTACTTTCTCGACCTGGATCGGCAGCGAAGATAAAAACCGCGCCTGGGATCTGCTGGTTGAAGCCAAGCAAACCTATGATGAAGCGATTGCCGGGAAAAAGTTCAGCAAAGCAAAACGCGAACGCATCGAAAAACTGCTGGCCGTGTGTGAAAGCTCCGACTGGTTCTGGTGGTTCGGGGATTACAACCCGTCAAGCAGCGTCAATGACTTCGACGAGCTATTTCGCATTCAGCTGAAGATGCTCTATACAATACTCGGCAAAACCCCTCCGGCAAGCCTCGATTCACCAGTCTCTGTCGGCGGNGGCGACATGGAGAATGCCGGCACCATGCAGAGAGGGTCATCAGGCGCCTGAACCATGTCACCATTTCAAATGAACCAGCGCCGTGCAGGTATCCTGCTGCATCCGACATCCCTGCCCTCGCATACATTTGATGACGCAGAACAGTGGCTCGATTTCCTGGCGCTGTCCGGAATCACCGTGTGGCAGATGCTGCCTCTCGGCGTACCGCAGGATGGACACTGCCCCTATCAGTGCAACTCCGCTTTTGCCACCAATCCGGCTCTGCTGAAAGAGATCCCGGCGCTGGATGTGGATGACCCCGGCTTTGCTGCTTTTCGTGACAGCCAGCAATTCTGGCTGGATGACTATGCGCTGTTCGTGCTCCTCAAAAACCATTTTGAACAGAAGCCCTGGTATCAATGGCCCCGGGAGTATAAATTTCGCGATCCTGCCTCGCTGGATGAATTTCGTCGCTCATATCAGCAACAGCAGCAGCTGATTCACTGGGAGCAGTACCAACTCTATGCCGCCTGGCAAAAAATCCGCCGGCATGCCGCCAGCTCGGGGATAGCCCTCTTCGGCGACATCCCCATCTTTGTCGCCCATGACAGCGCCGATGTGTGGGTGTGGCCGGAGCTCTTCCTGCTCGACGAAGAGGGCATGCCGAACGTAGTCACAGGCGTTCCGCCTGACTACTTCTCTGAAACAGGGCAGCGCTGGGGAAACCCCCATTATGACTGGGAGCGCATGCAGCAAAATGGCTTCAAGTGGTGGCTGCAGCGGCTACAGCATCACTTCGAGTGGTTCGAACTGGTGCGCATCGACCACTTTCGCGGCCTGGTTGCTGTGTGGGAGATCGATGCGCAGTGTGAAACAGCAGTTGACGGCATCTGGAGGGATACCCCCGGAGAGCAGTTGCTGACCGCATTACAACAGCAGACGGGCGAACTGTCGCTGGTTGCTGAAGATCTCGGCGTTATCACCGATGAAGTGGTTGCATTGAAACAGCAGTTTCATCTGCCCGGTATGGCAGTACTACAATTCTCATTCGACCACTTCGATGACAACCCGCATAAACCTCTGAACATCCTTCCCAATACAGTTTGCTATACCGGCACGCATGACAATGATACGACGCTCGGCTGGTATCGCTCCATCGATGAGAAGGAGCAGCAGCATGTCAATGAAATCCTTGGAATCGAGACACAGGAGGAGGTCGTCGATGCCATGATCACCTCGGCCCTCGACAGCAAGGCGAATCTCGCTATGATTCCACTCCAGGATTGCCTCTCACTGGATTCAGAGGCGCGCATGAACACCCCGGGAACAATCGAAAACAACTGGCTTTGGGCTTTCACCAGGATTGCCTCTCACTGGATTCAGAGGCGCGCATGAACACCCCGGGAACAATCGAAAACAACTGGCTTTGGGCTTTCACC
>JGI24023J19991_10000256_pt1 | contig 40922 bp, 37 predicted proteins | sample Cruoilmetagenom1_FD_19991 | JGI IMG/M metagenome (IMG submission 19991)
AGGAGCATGGTGAAAACGCCCTCCGCCGTGTGCGGGTCCAGATTTCCGGTCGGCTCGTCGGCGAAAAGGATGGCCGGTGCATTCGCCAGGCCACGGGCGATGGCCACACGCTGCTGCTCCCCACCGGAGAGGCGGCCCGGACGGTGATCGGCCCGCTCGGCCAAGCCAACCTGGTCGAGCAGGGACCGGGCGCGGTCGATGGCCTGAGCTTTGCTGGTGCCGGCGATCATCTGCGGTAACACCAGGTTCTCCAACGCAGAGAACTCGGGTAGCAGATGATGAAACTGGTAGACGAAACCGATAGTGCTTCGGCGCAGGGCCGTGCGCGCGCTGTCGTCCAGGCCGGCGCAGGGCCGTCCGCCGATCATTACCTCGCCGCCATCCGGCTGTTCCAGGAGGCCGGCGATATGCAGGAGTGTCGATTTACCGGCTCCGGACGGGCCCACCAAAGAAACCAGCTCACCGGGGCGAACCTGTAAGGTCACGTCGCGTAGGATTTCTAGAGCGCGGCTGCCCTGGTAAAACGTCTTGTAGACGCCGTCCAGCTCCAGGCCGCCACCGTCATTCATACCGCAGCGCCTCAACCGGATCGAGACGGGCCGCCCGCCACGCGGGAAACAGCGGCGCCAGGAACGAGAGGAACAAGGCCATGGCGACAACCTGGGCAACTTCCACCGGGTCCACCTCAGCCGGCAAGCGCGAGAGGAAGTAAATCTCGGCGGAAAACAGCTCCGTCCCGGTCAGGCCCTGGAGAACCTGACGGACGGATCGATTCGATGTTTTCGGCGAAAAGCAGACCGAGGGCAAAGCCGGCGATCGTCCCGACCACGCCGATGCTGGCCCCGCTCATGAAGAAGATGCGCAGGATCATGCCGCGTGTCGCGCCCATGGTGCGCAGGATGGCGATGTCGCGGCCCTTGTCCTTCACCAGCATGATCAGCCCGGCGATGATGTTGAATGCCGCCACCAGGATGATCAGCGAGAGAATCAGGAACATGACGTTGCGTTCCACCTGGATGGCATTGAAGAAACTGGAGTTCGATTGCTCCCAATCCAGGCTGCGAAAACCCGGTCCAAGGGTCGAGGCAATGCGCCCACGGACCTGGCCTACATTTTCCGGATCATCGACAAAAACTTCGATACCGTTCACCCGCTCGGGCAAGCGAAAGAACGTCTGCGCCGCACTCATGGGCATGTAGACGAAGGTGTTGTCGTATTCGTACATACCGACCTGGAACAAGGCGATCACGCGGTACGCTTTCATGCGCGGCAATGTGCCCATCACCGTCGTGGTGCCCTGTGGCGACACGACTGTCAGGGGATCGCCGACGGCAATGCTCAATCGCTGAGCCAGGCGGCTGCCGATGGCGATCACCGCGTCGTCTTCGCCGCCAAAGGTATCGAGGGAACCGGCCACGATGTTGCCCGCGATCTCGCCGCGGGCCAACAGATCGGCGGGCTCGACGCCGCGCACCAAGGCGCCGGAGGCCGCGCCGGCGGCGGTGACCAACACCTGGCCCTGTACTTGCGGACTGACGGTGCGCACGCCCGGAATTGCGCGCAGGCGCGTTACCACATCCTGGTAATCCGGAAACGGCCCCTCAACGCCGTAAACCGCCAAGTGGCCATTGACCCCCAGGATGCGGCCGAGCAACTCCTGGCGGAAACCGTTCATCACCGACATGACGATAATCAAGGTGGCGACACCCAAGGCGATGCCGACGAGAGAAAAGCCGGCAATCACCGAGACGAATCCCTCTTGCCGGCGGGCGCGTAAATAGCGCATCGCCACCATTCGTTCGAAGGCACCGAAAACCATGGGTCCCGCTACGCCGTCAGTTGCGCCATCGCGGCATCGGCAGAGATTTCCTCGCGCTCGCCGCTACGTCGCCGTTTCAACTCCACAACGCCCTTGTCGATGCCGCGCGGCCCGACGACGAGTTGCCACGGCAGGCCGATCAAATCCATGTTGGCGAACTTGGTACCGGGCCGTTCGTCCCGATCGTCATAGAGCACCTCGACCCCGGCGGCGCGCAGCTTGCCGTACAGATCGTCGCAGACCTTGGCGCAAGCCGTATCGGAGGCCTTCAGGTTGATCAAGCCAACGTGGAACGGCGCCACGGATTCGGGCCAAATGATGCCGTTCTCATCGTGGCTGGCCTCGATGATGGCGCCGGCCAAACGGGACACACCGATGCCATACGATCCCATATGAACCGGAACGGGCTGTCCCTCGGCCGAACTCACGACCGCACCTAGCGGCTCGGAGTATTTGGTGCCGAAATAAAAGATATGGCCGACCTCGATGCCACGATTGCTGATTTGCTTGTCGGCGGGCACCTGTTTGTCAAAGGCTGCTGGGTCGTGCATATCGTCGGTGCGGGCATACAGCTTGGTCCAATGACTGACGGTCGGCTCCAGATCACCGTCGTAGTCGATGGCCTGGCCGAGCACGTCGAAGTCGATGAAATCGCGGTGGCAATAGACCGCGCTTTCGCCCGTATCGGCCAGGATAATGAATTCGTGGCTCAAGTCGCCGCCGATCGGCCCGCTTTCCGCCGCCATGGGAATGGCCTTTAGGCCGAGGCGCGCAAACGTCCGCAAGTAAGATACGAACATCTTGTTGTAAGACTTTTTGGCACCAGCAAAATCCAGATCGAAGGAATAGTTGTCCTTCATCAAGAATTCGCGCCCGCGCATGATCCCAAAGCGGGGCCGCACCTCGTCGCGGAACTTCCACTGGATGTGGTAGAGCATCTTCGGCACGTCGCGATAGCTTTTGACCGAACTCCGGAAAATGTCGGTAATCAGCTCCTCGTTGGTCGGCCCGTAGAGCATCTCCCGCCCGTGCCGGTCGGTGATACGCAGCATCTCCGGCCCGTATGCATCATAGCGCCCGGATTGCTGCCACAGATCGGCCGACTGGATGGTCGGCATCANCACTTCCTGGGCGCCGGCCAAGTCTTGCTCCTCNCGGACGATGCGCTCGATATTCCTGAGCACCCGTACGCCCAGGGGCAACCAGGAGTAAATCCCGGCGCTCGCCTGCCGGATCATACCGGCGCGCAGCATCAGCCGGTGCGAGACGATCTGCGCCTCGCTCGGCGTTTCCTTCAGCGTCGGCATGAAATAGCCGGTTAGGCGCATTGCCTCTCCTCGGGCCCAGAAGATACTCAAACGAATCGGGGCGCTTTCGCGCCCGCGCAGGGGTGGCAGATGTATATGGGATGGTCCGGGCGATGTCCATGCCGGGCCAACTTCACCGGGACAACCTTACTGGCCGTCGCGCATGACCTTCTGGCAGCGCGCGGAAAGCTCGGCGGCCGCCTCGTCCTGCAAGGGCTGGCCGTTGAAATAGGCACGGCCGTCCTGATAGGTCACCTCGCCCACCTGGGCATCGGCTGCGAACAGGTCCGGGTTGACTGGAATGCCAAAGCGATCGAATAGGTCAACTTCGACTGGGATGCGTATGGTCTCGGGCACCGCGATCTGGATGCCGCCGTCGAGGTCCGCGGGAGCCACCGGGCGGCCATTGACATCGACACCCGGCTGATAGGCGACGTCCGGCGCCGGCTGATGCGCGACAAGGCGATCGCAGTCGGCCCTGCTTATGGTTACGACCGGATTGTCGTGCGCCGCAACCGGAGACGCAGCCATACCAGACAGCATAAACGAGGCTAAGACGAGACAAAGGATGGGGCGCCAGATCATGGGCTGAGCTTCGGTCTAGGGGCTTAACAAAGAGATAATAACCGAATAGGCACCGCCAGAAATTACGGCGTGACGGGGGCGGCAACTTGGGGTAGGTTTCCCCGTCCTGTACTCGCGTTGCCCAAAAGCGACGCGACCCGAGTCTAGGGAGGAGCCGTCAAAGGCGGCACAAGGGAGGCGCAAAGACCTCAATAAAAAAAGAATACAGGGCGGTTAAGCGATGGCAGGTACCCCTCGGGGACTTGCCAATTTTTTTGCCTGGTTTCAGGCCTGGATTTAGCCCGTTGTGACCCGTACCGGAATTAGGTCGCTTTGGATTAGATAGTAGGCACCCAGCCAAAAGAGCGCCGCAATCAGGCTGGTGATGGCCGCCTTGCGCCAGAGGAGCGGCCGTTCCGGCGCGCTGGTGGCATGGCCGGGCTCATGGTTTTCGGGAATCCGCACGCCCCACGGCAGGACGGCAAAAAACACGACCCACCAGATAATCACATAGACCAGGATGCCGCTGAACCAATTGATGGCCGCTCTCCCTCACAGACCTGCTCGATTTCGATCAAGGTGCCGCAGAAGTCCTTCGGGTGCAGGAATAGCACCGGCTTGTCATGGGCGCCGATCTTTGGCTCGCCGTCTCCCAGGACCCGCGCGCCAGCCGCCTGCAACGTATCGCGGGCGGCGGCGATATCGTCGACCTCGAAGCATAGGTGATGGACGCCGCCGGCGGGGTTGCGGTGCAGGAACCCGGCGATTGGCGACTCATCGCCAAGCGGCGCGAGCAGCTCGATCTTGCTGTTCGGCAGGTTGACGAAAACCACCGTAACGCCGTGCGCCGGCTGATCCACCGGGTCGGAGACCTCGGCGCCGAGCACGTCCCGATACAGGGCCGCCGCCTGAGCCAAATCCGGCACCGCGATGGCTACGTGATTAAGCCGGCCGATCATGGGCTGCTCCTGCGGCGCACGGGGATACCACTCCATTTCGGCTGGCTGATCTTTTCGGCGTAGGATGAGAACATCATATTGAAACTCACGCTGACCCTCAGGCGGTCGCTCTCGTTCCGGCCGACCGAATGGACGAACCACGAGGGAAAGATGACCAACCGGCCGGGTTTGACCTTCAACTGGTGCACGAGCGAGTTGTACTTGTTCAGGCGGGTGGCCGTCGGCGAGATAATGTCCTGCTGCGTCCGCGGCTCGTGAAACGAGATGCTATCCGCGCCTTCCTGCACTTGCGCATAGTAGACTCCGCTGAGGAAGTTATTCGGATGCGTATGGGCGATATGAAAAACGCCGGGTGGACTCATATTCGCCCAGCACCCGGTGATGATAAATGAATCATTGGCGATCTCGATTTGATCGAGAACGCCTTTACACGCGCCATTTATAATCCCCATTAGCTCGTTGAACTCTTCGATCTCGTGCAAGCGCTGCTCGGTCTGCCAGCTATGATTGCCTGGCGGCAATGGTGGCCGCGGCGCCGTCATTTCATCGAGATCTTTCAGGAGTCGTTGATTAAGAGGCTGATATATTTCGGGTTTTAGGTCGTGCACCCAGACGTAGGTCGGAAAGAACGGGTGCACGGTAACGCGCTCGAACATTAAGACCTCCCAGCTTAGTGCAAGCGCACCAGGTGCACCTTGGTAACCGGCTTCTTCCCCAGCATACGCGAAAAGGCTCGGCGTACCGCTAGCCGGGCGGTTTCCTTCACTGTCTCGTCATCGCGCCGGCCCGCGGCGGGCAGCCGCCGTAAAGCGTCCGTCAACGCCTCGGCCACAATTGCTAGCTTGTCCTCCTCCTGCTCCTCGTCAAGTACGCCGGGAGCGGAAATGATCGGCTGACCCTGAAATAGGCCATCATCGCCGATGACCAGGGTCACCGCCGCGGCGCCGTTATAGGCCAGGCGCTGGCGAGAGCGCAGCACCGTGCTATCGACCGGCATCAGCCGCGCCCCATCGAGAGCCAAATATCCGGCCGTCACATGGTCGACGATCTCCGCCGGGGCCGGCGCCAGGCGGATCATGGCACCATTGGCACCGACGATCTGCTGCGGCACCTGACAAGTCTTGGCCAGCCGCGCGTGCTCGGCCAGATGTCGCGCTTCACCATGCACGGGAACCGCGATCTGCGGCCGCACCCACTGATACATCCGGGTCAATTCGTCGCGCGCCGGATGGCCGGACACATGAATATCGCGGTCGTCGGCCGTGATCACCTCGACCCCCTTGCGGGAGAGCCGGTTCTGCAGCGTATGGATCGCCTTGTCGTTGCCCGGAATAATCCGCGAGGAGAAAATTACCGTATCGTCCGCCTGTAGGGCGATGCGGTTATTCTCATCATTGGCAATGCGCCAAAGGGCAGAGCGTGGCTCCCCCTGGCTGCCGGTACACAGCAACAGCACCTCGCTGCGCGGCAGGTAACCGACATCCTCCTCCGAGACCGGCGGCGCCAAATCGCCCAGATAGCCGGTATCCCGCGCCGCCTGGTAGACCCGCAGCATCGAGCGTCCGACCAGACATACCCGGCGGCCGGTCGCCTCGGCGACTTTGGCGGCGGTCTCAACCCGCGCCACATTGGAGGAAAAACAGGCGACGGCGACCCGGTTGCGCAGGCCACCAACCACATCCATGAGCACCTTGCGCACCTCGGCCTCGGAGCCGGATTCACCCTCGACCATCGCGTTGGTGGAATCGCAGACCATGGCCAGTACGTTCTCGTCGGCGAGAGCTCGCAGGGCCTTCTCGTCATAGCTATCGCCGATCAGAGGTTCCGGATCGAGCTTCCAGTCGCCGGTATGCAGAACCGTGCCGGCGGCCGTGCGGATGACCAAGGCGTTCGGCTCGGGAATCGAGTGGGTCAAGGTGATCAGCTCCACCTCGAAGGGCCCGACGGTGAACCGGCCGGAGAGCGGCACCTCGATGACCTGCACCTCCTCGTCGATCCCCGCTTCGATCAGCTTTGGTTGCACCATGGCGGCGGTAAAGGCGGTGGCGTAGATCGGGCAGCGCAACCGCGGCCACAAATGGCCGACCGCACCGATATGATCTTCGTGCGCGTGGGTCAGGACCAGACCGACCAAGCGGTCCCGCCGCTCCTCGATAAACGTCGGATCGGGCATCAATAGATCGACGCCCGGGCGGGTGGCATCGGCGAACATGACACCCAAATCGACCATCAGCCACGCGCCGTCGTGGCCGTAGAGATTCAAGTTCATGCCGATTTCGCCGGTCCCACCTAGCGGCAGGAACAGCAACTCGTTGGCCGCCGGCCCTTTGCTCATGCGGCTGGCGCCGGCCGGTTGGCTCGATAGATCGACAGCAAGCCGCGCAAGGTCAGGTCTTGGTCGATGGTGTCGATGATGTCCGTGCCCTCGGCGAACAACGCGGCCAGACCGCCGGTCGCAATGACCTTCATGGCCCGCCCGTCCTCGGCCTTGATACGGGTCACCAACCCCTCGATCAAACCGACATAACCCCAATAAGCACCTGATTCCATGGCCGGAATCGTGGCTTTCCCGATGACCCGCTGTGGCCGCTTGACGGAGATACGCGGTAATTTCGCCGCGGCGCGGTCGAGGGCTTCCAGGGACAAGTTGAGCCCCGGCGCAATGACACTGCCTTCGTAGGCCCCATCCGATCCGATCATGTCGAAGGTCGTCGCGGTGCCCATATCGATCACGATAAGCGGCCCGCCATAGCTTGCGAACGCGGCCACCGAGTTGACCAGACGATCTTCGCCAACCTGCTCGGGTCGATCGATGCGAACTTCCAGTCCCAATTCCACCGCCGGATCGCCGATTGTCAGCGGGTCCGTGTCAAAGTAGCGGGCGCACAGGGTCTTCAGGCCGAACCTGGTAGCCGGCACCACATTGGCAATGATCGCGCTATCGATATCGTCCGGCACCAAGTCCTGTAAGGTCATCAACTGAGTCAGCCAAACGGCATACTCATCCGCCGTGCGGTGCGGGTCGGTGGAGGCGCGCCAGCACCCCCGCTGCCGGTCCATCTCGTCATAGACGGAGAAGACAACATTCGTATTGCCGGAGTCGATTGCTAGCAGCATGGTCGGCTCGCCATCAGGCGGCGAACAGCACGTCGCCGGCGGTCACCACGCGCTGGCTGGCATCGGGCAATTCGAGGATCAGCGCGCCGGTCTCGTCCACATCGCGGAAGGTGCCGCGCAGCGTCTCCTTGGCCAGGGAAACCTCGATCACCTCGCCCAGGCCATGCGCGTGGCTAAGCCAGGCGCGCCGAACCGGGGCGAAGCCATCCTCGGTCCAGCGGTTGACCCAGGTCAGGAAGTGGCGAGCAAACGCTTCAAGCACCAGCGCCTCGTTGACCTCCGGACCGACGCTTTCGAAGATCAGATTGGTGGCGGGAAAACGCGCGTCACCCGGATGGCTCTGTATGTTGACGCCGGCACCAAGAATAAGCCACTCCAAGGCACCGTCGGCCGATGTCTTCGATTCCAGCAGCAATCCGGCGACCTTTCGTCCGTGCACCAGCACATCGTTCGGCCATTTGTAGGTGACTTCCAGCATCGGCGGCGCGACGGACCCAATCGCATCGCCCACCGCCAGGGCCGCCACGAAGCCGATCTGCGCGGCCTCGGCCAGGGCACATTCGGGGCGCAGGACCAAGGACAGATAAAGATTGCCGCGCGGGCTGTGCCAAGTTCGGCCATGGCGGCCGCGCCCCTTGGTTTGCTCCAGCGCCCAGACGAGCGTTCCCTCCTCCGCCCCCGCATCGGCCAACGCCTTGGCCTCGTCGTTGCTGCTTTCCACACTATCCATCGCGACCAGCCGGTAGGCTGGCGGCATGTGAACGTCGGGCAGACTCGCGGATTCCGCCGTCATCCGGCAAGAAGTGCCGCTGCGGCCGCCGCCGCGCTGTTCAAGAGCGGCCCGGGAAACACGAAGAATAACAGAATGGCTGCACCGGTCCCGGCAAGTATCACGACCATCTCGCCGCCGACGGGTTGGTCGAAGGACTCGCTGGGCTCGTCGAAATACATCAGCTTGACGATGCGCAGGTAGTAAAACGCACCGACCACGCTGCTCAGAACGCCGACCACCGCCAGCGTATAGAGCCCCGATTCAATCGCCGCCAGGAAGACGTAAAGCTTGCCAAAGAAACCAGCCAGCGGCGGAATTCCCGCCATGGAGAACATGAAGATCGCAAGGACCAGCGCCATCAGCGGGTTACTTTTGGACAGGCCCTTTAGGTCGTCGATCCCTTCGACCATCAGGTCCTTNCGGCGCATGCACAGGATGCACGCAAACGTGCCCAAGTTCATGAACAGGTAGATCGCCATGTACACGATGACACCGTGCACCCCTGCCTCGGTACCCGCCGCCAGGCCGACCAGCGCATAACCTACGTGTCCGATCGAGCTATAGGCCATCAGCCGCTTGATGTTCGTTTGGTTGATCGCCGCCAGAGCGCCCAGAACCATTGAAGCGATAGAGATAACGACCAAGATTTGTTGCCACTGCCCGGCGAATTCGCCGAACGGCCCCATGACGACGCGCACAAACAACGCCATGGCGGCGATCTTTGGCGCCGTCGCGAAGAAGGCCGTAACCGGTGTCGGCGCGCCCTCGTAGACATCCGGCGTCCACATGTGGAACGGCACTGCCGAGACCTTAAAGGCCAACCCCGCGATCAAGAAGACGAGGCCGACGACCAGGCCAAGGGAAGGCGCTTCGCCGGCCACCGAGATCTCGGCAAGAACCGATGCCAGACCTCGAAAGCTCGTTGTCCCGGCAAAGCCGTAGATCATCGAGGCGCCGTAGAGCAACATGCCGGAGGACAGGGCGCCAAGGACGAAATACTTTAGCCCCGCCTCGGTCGAGCGCAGANTGTCTCGGCGGAAGGCGGCAATGACGTACAGCGACAGACTTTGCAGCTCCAGCCCGAGGTAGAGCGACATCAAGTCGTCGGCGGAGATCATCATCAGCATGCCGAGAGTCGCAAACAGCATGAGCACGGGGTATTCAAAGCGCAGGGCGTGCTCGCGCTCGAAATAGCGCAGAGACATGATCATGGTGGTCGCCGACCCGATCAGGACCAACGCCTTCATGAACACGGCAAAACCATCGGCAACAAAAAGGCCATCGAATGCGTCGCCGCCCGGGCCCGGCCCCAGCACGACAACCGCAAACACCACCGCAAGACCAACAACGGCGAGCATCAAGACCGTCGGGGTCGACCGATTGCCACGGAAGACGCCAAATATGAGGAGAAACGTCGCCAAACCCGCGAGCAAAAACTCCGGCAGAACGATCATGAGGTCGTCGGCGATCATCGGAGGGCCTCCCTCACCGCGCCGGCCACAGGGCCGCCAGAGAACCACCGCCCGTAGCCGCCAGCGAGCGTTCGTGATCGGCGACCAGGTTGGTCACCGAGGCGGAAAAAACCTCCAGAAACGAGACCGGATATATGCCCATCCAAAAGACCAATGCCAGCAAGGGCGCAAAGACCAGAACCTCGCGCCGGTTAACGTCCAGGATCGCCTTTAGATCAGCCTTGACCAGGGTGCCGAAAATAACCCGCCGGTAGAGGTAGAGCATATAGGCGGCGCCGAGAACCATACCGCTGGCGGCGAGCAGCGCGGCCCAGGTGCTGACCTGGAAGACACCCACCAGCACCAGGAACTCGCCGACGAAGCCGCTGGTCCCCGGCAAGCCCACCGAGGCAAGCATGAAGATCATGAAGGTCAAGGCATAGGCTGGCATGCGCTCGACCAAACCGCCGTATCGCTCGATCAGACGCGTGTGCAGTCGGTCATAGACGACGCCGACAATCAGGAACAGCGCCGCCGAAACGACCCCGTGCGAGAGCATCTGGAACAACGCCCCCTCGATTCCTTGTTGTGTCGCCGCGAACGTCCCCAGGGTGACGAATCCCATGTGCGCGACGGACGAATAGGCAATGAGCTTTTTCATATCCTCCTGCGCCAGAGCGACCAGGGATGTGTAAATGATGGCGATGATCGACAGGGCGAAGACAAACGGTGTGAAAAAAGCCGAGGCGTCGGGCAACATTGGCAAGGAAAAGCGCAGGAACCCGTAGCCACCCATTTTCAACAACACCCCGGCCAGGATGACAGAACCGGCGGTCGGTGCCTCGACGTGCGCGTCCGGCAGCCACGTGTGCACCGGCCACATGGGCACTTTCACGGCGAAGGACGCGAAGAAGGCCAACCATAGCCATGGCTGCATCGCCTGCGGAAAATCATAGGCCAACAGGGTCGGAATATCGGTGGTCCCGGATTCGTAATACATGGCCAGCAAGGCCAACAGCAGCAGCACGGAACCGGCCAGGGTGTAGAGGAAGAACTTGAAGGCGGCATAAACCCGGCGCTCGCCGCCCCAAACTCCGATGATCAGGAACATCGGGATCAGCACGCCCTCGAAGAACACGTAGAAAAGCACGAAATCGAGCGCGCAAAACATGCCGACCATCAAGGTTTCCAGCACCAGGAAGGCGATCATGTACTCCTTGACCCGGGTCTTGATCGCGTCCCAACTGGCAATCACACACAGCGGAGTCAGAAGCGTCGAGAGCAGGACGAACAGCACCGAAATTCCGTCCACGCCCATGTGATAGGAGATGTCGAGTCCGGGGATCCACTCCGCCTTCTCAACAAACTGGAAGTCGGCGGTGCCACGCTCGAACCCGATCCACAAGGACAGGGACACCACGAATGTAATCAGCGAGGTCCACAGCGCCACATAGCGCGCGTTGCGTGCCACCACATCCGGCTCGCCGCGAATGAACAGGATGAACACCACCCCCACCAGCGGCAGGAAGGTCACCAAGGACAGGATCGGCCAACTGTTCATACCGACCTCATCCGACCTGACTGAAAAGATACCAGCTGATCAGACCGGCGACGCCGACCAGCATGGCAAACGCATAATGGTAGAGATAGCCGGTCTGCAAACGGCTGGCCCGCCGGGCCAAATCGCGGGTCGCCGCGGCTATGCCATCCGGGCCGACACCGTCGATCAGTGCCCCATCGCCCGAGCGCCACAAGTTCCCCCCCAATAACCGCGCTGGCCGCACGAAAAGCGCATCATAAAGCTCGTCGAAGTACCACTTGTTGAGCAAGAACAGGTAGAGCGGCCGGACCCGCGCCACCAACGCCGCCGGCAATTCCGGGCGCAGCACGTACATCACATAGGCTAGGCCGATGCCGGCCACCGCCACCACCAGCGGGATCACCTTGACCCAGGTGGGGACATGGTGCCCGGCCTCGATCGCATCATTGGCCGGCAGCACCAACACCGCGGCACGCCAAAAGTCCACCCGGCCTTCGCCGACAAATGCTTCGTAGCCTATGTAACCGGCGAACACCGCACCGACGGCCAGGGCCAGCAGCGGTATCAGCATGACCTTGGGAGATTCATGGACATGCGCCATCGCCTCGGCATCGGCGCGCGGCCGGCCATGGAAGGTCATCAGCAACAGGCGCCACGAATAGAAAGCCGTCATGAACGCGGCCGCGATGCCCAGCCAGAAGGCGAACATCCCATGTGTGCTGCCCGCGCCATAGGCCGCCTCGAGGATCATGTCCTTGGAGAAAAAGCCGGCGAAGGGCGGAATGCCCGCCAACGCCAGCGAACCGACCCACATCACCCCATAGGTGACCGGCACCAGGCGCCAGATGCCGCCCATCTTGCGCATGTCCTGCTCATCCGACATGGCGTGGATGACCGAGCCGGCGGCAAGGAAGAGCAGCGCCTTGAAGAAGGCGTGGGTCATCAGGTGGAAGATGGCCGCACCATAGGCGGAAACGCCCGCAGCAAAAAACATGTAGCCTAGCTGCGAACAGGTCGAATAGGCGATCACCCGCTTGATATCAGTCTGCGTCAAGGCGACGGTGGCGGCGAAGAGCGCGGTTGCTGCCCCAACGTAGGTGACCATCTGCAACGCCACCGGCGCGTACTCGAACATGGGCGATAAGCGCACCACCATGAAGACGCCGGCGGTGACCATGGTCGCCGCATGGATGAGCGCCGAGACCGGCGTCGGCCCCTCCATGGCATCCGGCAGCCAGGTATGCAGGCCCAACTGTGCCGATTTGCCCATGGCCCCGATGAATAGGAGGATGCAGATGATGGTCAGGGCATGCCCTTCGATGCCGATGAAGACGAAATTCGCATCCGCCATGCCCGGTACGGCGCCAAAGACCTGATCGAAGCCGACGGCACCGAACAAGACGAAGGTGCCAAGGATGCCCAACGCGAAACCGACGTCGCCGACCCGGTTGACCAGGAACGCCTTGATCGCCGCGGCATTGGCGCTCGGCCGATCGTACCAGAAACCGATGAGCAGATAGGAGGCGAGCCCCACACCCTCCCAGCCGAAGAACATCTGCACGAAGTTGTCGGCGGTCACCAACGCCAGCATGAAAAACGTGAACAGGCTGAGGTACGCGAAGAAGCGCGGGATCGACTTGTCGTGCGCCATGTAGCCGATCGAATAGACGTGGATCAGGGTCGAGACGACCGTGACGACCAACAGCATGACCGCGCTCAATGTGTCGAGCTTCACCGCCCAGGAGAGCTCCAAGTCCCCGGAATCGATCCAGGTGAATATCTCAGTCACGCGGGTGTTGCCGGACAGCGCAACGTCCTGAAAGATCACGATGGACAGGATCGCCGACAGACCGAGAAAAGAACACGTGACAAGCTGTGCGCCGCGGTTGCCGATGAGCCGCCCGAAAAATCCGGCGACGATGGCACCGACCAGCGGGAGCAAGACAATGGAGACTTCGATCACCGGACTCAGCCCTTCATCGCGTTGATGTCCTCAACCGCGATCGAGCCGCGGTTGCGGAAATAGACAACCAGAATGGCCAGGCCGATGGCCGCTTCGGCTGCGGCTACCGTCAGCACGAACATGGCAAAAATCTGGCCCACCAGGTCATTGAGGTGAGTCGAGAAAGCCACCAGGTTGATGTTGACCGCCAGCAGCATAAGCTCGATCGACATGAGAATGACGATCACGTTCTTGCGGTTCAAAAAGATGCCGAAGATGCCGAGGGTAAACAGCACCGCGGCGACCGTCAGGTAGTGGGCTAAGCCAATTTCGAACATGGGTTACGCACCACTCCTGCTCGGTACCTTCTTAACCTCGACCGAATCTTCACGGCTACGACCAATCTGCTCCGTAACCGATTGACGGCGCACACCTTCGCGCCGGCGCAGGGTCAGGACGATGGCGCCGATCATGGCAACAAGAAGAACAAGACCCGATGCCTGGAAGAGGTAGACATATTTTGTATAGAGCACCGCGCCCAGAGCCCGGGTGTTCGACACTTGCTCGGGCGGCGGCAGGGGCACGCCGGCGACCGCCGCGGTCTCGGGCACGGCAACCCAGGCGCCGAGTACAAGAAGAAGTTCGACCAGCAGGATGATGCCGATCAGACCGCCGATCGGCACGTACTGCAAGAATCCTTGCCTTAGCTCAACCAGGTCGATGTCGAGCATCATCACAACGAAGAGAAACAGGACAGCCACCGCCCCGACATAGACGACCACCAGGATCATGGCCAAGAACTCGGCGCCCATGAGCACGAATAACCCGGCGCCATTGAAAAACGCCAGGATCAGGAAGAGGACCGAATGCACCGGATTGCGNGCCGCAATGACCATCACCGCGGAGGCGATGGTCATGCCCGCGAACAGATAGAANGCCAGCGCCTGGATGATCATACCCGGCCCCNCCCCTGCTCGGTACGCTTGGCGCGCACGCTCATGCCCCTCTGTGTCCCCTCACGCTTCATCTCAATCGTGCCGCCCTAGCGGTACGGTGCATCCATTTCCAAGTTCGCGGCGATCTCGGCTTCCCAACGGTCACCATTCGCCAGCAGCCGCGCCTTGTCATAGAACAACTCTTCCCGTGTTTCTGTGGCGAATTCGAAGTTCGGCCCCTCGACGATGGCATCGACCGGGCATGCCTCCTGGCAATAGCCGCAATAGATGCATTTGGTCATGTCGATGTCGTAGCGCGTGGTGCGCCGGCTACCGTCGGCGCGCGGCTCGGCCTCGATGGTGATCGCCTGCGCCGGACAAATCGCCTCGCACAGCTTGCAGGCGATGCAGCGCTCCTCACCGTTGGCATAGCGACGCAGCACATGCTCGCCGCGAAACCGCGGGCTGAGCGGCCCCTTCTCATACGGGTAGTTGAGCGTCACCTTGGGCTTGAAGAAATAGCGCAGGGTCAGACTCATCCCCGAGAGCAGTTCGCCCAGAAACAGGCTGCGCAGGCCGCGCTGAATGACACTCATATTCTCGATTCCATCGCGCCGAAAGCCGGGCTCAACATAGCCCCCGCCCGCGGCATAGCAAGGCCGGCCCGCATCATGGCCGTGGTACCCAGTCGAAGGCCACGACCACGCCCGCGGTCAGGACCACCCAGAACAATGAGAATGGCAAAAAGACCTTCCAGCCCAGGCGCATAAGCTGATCGTAGCGGTAGCGCGGCATGGTCGCCCGCACCCAGAGAAAGCAGAACAGAATGAACGCCACCTTGCCGGCGAACCAGATCGGCCCAGGAATCCAGTTGAACGGCGCCACATCAACCGGCGGCAGCCAACCCCCGAGGAACAGGATGGAGGTCATGGCGCTCATCAGGATCATGTTCCCGTACTCACCCAGATAAAACAGGGCGAACGGGATAGCCGAGTATTCTAAGAAGAAACCGGCGACAATTTCGGATTCCCCTTCCGGCAGGTCAAACGGCGAGCGGTTCGTCTCGGCCAGGATGGAGACAAAGAAAATCACGAACATGGGCAACAGCGGAACGGCAAACCACACAGTCTTCTGCGCCAACACGATATCGGTCAAATTCAACGACCCAACGCAGATGAGCACCGTGATGATCACAAAGCCCATCGATACCTCGTAGGACACCATCTGCGCCGGCCGAGCGCAGGGCGCCGAGGAACGGATACTTCGAGTTGGACGCCCACCCGGACATGATGACGCCATAGACGCCCAGCGACGAGATGGCGAAGAGATACAGAATGCCGACGTTGATGTCGGCCAGCACCACGCCCTCGGCAATCGGAATGACCGCCCAGGCGATCAGGGCNAGGATGAAAGTGATCATCGGCGCGGCAATGAAGACCACGCGGTTGGCGCCGGCCGGNANGATGGTTTCCTTGAACAGCAACTTAACGCCGTCGGCGATGGGTTGCAGCAGGCCGAAGGGACCGACAACGTTTGGACCCTTGCGCATTTGCATGGCGCTCAGAACCTTGCGCTCGGCCAGAGTTAGATAAGCCACCGACAGCAACAGGGCGACGATGATCGCCAGGATCTGGGCGACCATGATGACCGCCGGCAAGCCGTAGCCTTCCCAAAAGATCATGAGAGAGTCGCTAGCCATCGGTCCCCGTCGCTCCCCGCCCGCGGCCATGCACAAAGGCCTCGGCGCATGCGGCCATGGTCTCCGAGGCACGGCTGATAGGGTCGGTCATATAATAGTTTTCGACCGGCGCCCTAAATGGTGCCGCATCCGCCTTGCCGGCATGTCCAAACGGGCCCCACGCTGCCGGGGCCAGTCGGTCGACGGCGGCGAAGACCGGGTTGACCTCGATTAGGCGCTGCCGCACTTCACTCAGGTTGTCGTACGGCAATGGCTTGCCCAAGGCGCCGGACAGCGCCCGCAGGATGGTCCAGTCCTCGCGCGCGTCACCGGGTGGCGACGCCGCGAGGCGGCCCAATTGCACACGCCCCTCGGTATTCGTATAGGTCCCGTTCTTTTCGCTATAGGCGGCCCCCGGCAGGATCACGTCGGCGCGGTGGGCGCCGGCATCGCCGTGATGGCCCTGGTAAATCACGAAGGCGCCCTTGAGCCGCGCCATGTCGATCTCATCCGCGCCAAGCAGATACACGACCTCGATCTCGCCAGCCCCGGCGCCCGCCAGGATGCCGTCCGTATCGCGCCCGCCCGAGGCCGGCACGAAACCCAGATCCAGGCCGGCCACCCGCGCCGCCGCCCGGTGCAACACGTTGAAGCCGTTCCAACCGTCGCCGATCATACCGAACGTCTCGGCAATGCCTCGGCCCATCTCGAGAATCCCCGCCCCATCGGGCCGTGCCAGGGCGCTCATGCCGAGAACGATCATCGGCCGCTCCGCGTCCTTCAACGCGGTGGCGAAGTCGCCCTTGCCGTCAGCAATCTCTTGCAGGCTCTCCGGCCCGGCGCCCAGATATTCCGTGTCGAACGACAGATCGCTCGGGGCGCCGATCAGGCCGACCCGGAAGCCGCCAGCCAGGAACCGCTTGCGCAGGCGGGCGTTGATCAACGGCGCTTCCCAGCGCGGGTTGCAGCCAACCAGCAGAGCCGCGTCCGCAGTCTCAATCCCGGCGATGGTGGTGTTGAACAAGTAACTGCCGCGTGGCGCCGCGTCCACTTTGGCCCCATCCTGTCGGCAGTCCCGGTGCGGTGAGCCAAGGCCGTCCATAAGGTCCTTCAGCGCGATCATTGACTCTGCGTCACACAGATCGCCGGCCAGCGCCGCGACCTTGCCGCCGTCTACGCCCGTCAACCGCGCGGCGATGGTCTGGAAGGCTTCGTCCCAGGAGGCTGGGCGGAGTTTGCCGTTTTCGCGCACATACGGCCGGTCCAGGCGCTGCCGCCCCAGGCCGTCACAGGCATATCGGGTTTTGTCCGCGATCCACTCCTCGTTGATGTCCTCGTGCAGGCGCGGCAGGACGCGCATCACCTCGCGCCCGCGGGTATCGATACGAATGTTCGAGCCGACCGCATCCAACACATCAACCGAGTAGGTCTTGCGCAGTTCCCACGAGCGCGCCGTAAAGGCATAAGGCTTGGAAGTCAGCGCGCCGACCGGGCAGATGTCCACCAGATTGCCCGACATCTCCGAATCGATTGCGTGCTCCAGAGTGCTGATCTCCATGTGCTCGCCGCGGCCCAGGGCACCGATCTCCTCGACCCCGGCAACCTCGGTGGCGAAGCGGATGCAGCGGGTGCAATGGATGCAGCGGGTCATGATGGTCTTGATCAGCGGCCCCATGAACTTCTCGGGCACCGCGCGCTTGTTCTCTTCGTAGCGGCTGCGGTCGAAGCCATAGGCCATGGCCTGGTCCTGCAAATCGCACTCGCCACCCTGGTCGCAGATCGGGCAGTCCAGCGGATGGTTAATCAGCAGGAATTCCATGACGCCATTGCGCGCCTTGCGCACCGTGGGCGTATCGGTGCGGATGACCATGCCCTCGCCGACAGGCATCGCGCAGGAGGCGATGGGCTTCGGCGATTTCTCCATCTCCACCAGACACATACGGCAGTTGCCGGCGACCGACAGACGCTCGTGATAGCAGAAGCGCGGGATCTCGGCCCCGGCCAATTCACACGCCTGCAGGACGGTGATGCCGTCCGGCACCTGGACCTCTTTGCCGTCGATGGTCAGCTTCGGCATTGCTGCCCCCTACTCCGCCGCCTGCGCATCACGCCGGTAGGCGAGAATGCGCCGCTCCAGCTCCGGCCGGAAATGGCGGATCAGACCTTGGATCGGCCATGCCGCCGCGTCGCCCAGGGCGCAGATGGTGTGCCCCTCGACCTGATAGGTGACGTCGAGCAAATCGTCGATCTCCGCGATGTGGGCCTGGCCTTTGACCATGCGCGTCATCACCCGCCACATCCAACCGGTACCCTCGCGGCAGGGTGTGCACTGGCCACAGCTTTCGTGCATGTAGAAATGCGAAAGGTTGGTAATCGCCGCGACGATATCCGTGGACTTGTCCATGACGATGACCGCCGCTGTGCCCAGGCCGGACTTCGCCTCGCGCAGGGAGTCGAAGTCCATCAGGACGTCGTTGCAAATGGTGTTGGGCAGGCAGGGAACCGATGATCCGCCCGGGATGACCGCCAGCAGGTTGTCCCAGCCGCCGCGCACACCGCCGGCGTGAGTCTCGATCAACTGCCGCAAGGGGATGCCCATCTCCTCCTCCACGTTGCACGGCTGCTGTACATGGCCGGAGATGCTGAAGATCTTGGTGCCGGTGTTCTTCGGTCGGCCCAGGCCGGTCCACCAACTCACCCCCCGGCGCAGAATTTCCGGCGCGACGGCGACGGTCTCCACATTGGTCACGGTTGTCGGACAACCATATAGGCCCACGGCAGCCGGAAACGGCGGCTTGAGGCGCGGCTGGCCCTTCTTGCCTTCGAGGCTTTCCAGGAGCGCCGTTTCCTCGCCGCAGATGTAGGCACCGGCGCCACGGTGCACATGGATGTCGTAGTCCCACCCGGACCCGCAGGCATTCTTGCCGATAAGCTTCGCGTCATACGCCTCATCAACCGCGTGCTGCAGGCGCTCGGCTTCATGAAAATATTCGCCGCGCACATAGATGTAGCAAGTGTTGGCGCCCATGGCGAAGCCGGCGACCAGGCACCCTTCCAGCAGGCGGTGCGGATCGTTGCGCAGGATCTCGCGATCTTTGCATGAGCCCGGCTCCGACTCATCCGCGTTGACCACAAGATAAGACGGCCGGCCGTCGCTTTGCTTGGGCATGAACGACCACTTGAGGCCGGCCGGAAAGCCGGCGCCGCCCCGGCCGCGCAACTCGGAATCCTTGATCATCTGCACGATCTCGTCACGGCCCAGCTCGAGCAGCCCCTTGGTACCATCCCACACGCCGCGCTGCTGCGCCCCGGCCAGACGCCAATCATGCACGCCATAGAGGTTGGTGAAGACCCGGTCGCGATCGTGCAACATCATGCCTTGTCTGCCCCGTTGCCGGTCCGTGCCGGAACCTCGGATAAGGTCTTCGGTCCATCCGACGGAGCGGAGCACTGCCGTCCGGTCTGTGGTCCAACAGGGACGTCCCGGCCAGCCTTTAGATCGTCGATCATCTCGGCCATGCGCTGTGGCGTCAGGTCCTCGTAGTAGTGGTCGTTGATCTGCACCATCGGCGCGTTGGCACACGCCCCGAGGCACTCAACCTCGACCACCGTAAACAGACCGTCATCGGTGTTCTCATGGAGGCCAACACCAAGCTTCTCCTGGCACACGCGGGTCAAATCGCCGGCGCCCCGCAACCAGCAGGGTGTGGTGCGGCACACCTGGATCAAGTGTTTGCCCACCGGCCGCAGGTTGAACATGGTGTAAAATGTTGAGACTTCGTGCACACGGATGGGCGCCATATCCAGCATCTCGGCGACGTATTCGATCGCCTCTTTCGGCAACCAGCCGCCGCTCTGCCGTTGCGCCAGATCGAGGAGCGCAATCACAGCGCTCGCTTGGCGACCGGCGGGATAGCGGGCAATGACGGCCTTGGCACGCGTCTCGTTCTCAGCCGTAAAGGCGAAATCGCCGNCCTCGCCGCGCGGATGGCTGGTCACCCTCATCGATCGACCTCTCCGAAGACGATATCCATGGACCCGAGGACCGCGACNCTATCCGCCAACATGTGCCCACGGCACATGAAATCCATGGCCGCCAGATGCGCGAAACCGGGTGCCCGTATTTTGCACCGGTACGGCCGATTCGTCCCATCCGCCACCAGGTAGACGGCGAATTCGCCCTTCGGCGCCTCGACCGCCGTATAGGTCTCGCCCGCGGGCACGTGATAGCCCTCGGTGTAGAGCTTGAAGTGGTGGATGAGCGCTTCCATCGACGTCTTCATCTCGGCGCGGCGCGGCGGCGTGAGCTTTTGATCCTGCACCACCACCGGACCCTCCGGCATCTGCTCCAAGCATTGCCGCATGATGTGGATGCTCTGCTTCATCTCCTCGATGCGGACCAGATAGCGGTCGAAGCAGTCGCCGGTCTTGCCGACGGGAATATCAAACTCCAGCGCCTCGTAGCATTCGTACGGCTGCGCCTTGCGTAAATCCCAGGCCATGCCGGAGCCACGCAGCATAGGGCCGGTAAAGCCCCAATCCATCGCATCCTCGACGCTGATGATGCCGATATCGACGGTCCTTTGCCGGAAGATTCGGTTCTCTGTGAGCAGCGTCTCGAGATGTTCTATGTGGCGCGGAAAGGTGTCGCAGAACCGGCCTATATCCTCGATCAATCCCGCCGGGAGATCCTGGTGCACACCGCCGGGCCGAAAGTACGCCGCATGCATGCGCGCCCCCGAGGCGCGCTCATAGAACTCATACATCTTTTCGCGTTCTTCGAAGGCCCAGAAGAACGGCGTTATGGCACCAACATCAAGGGCAAAGGCGGCAATGTTAAGCAGATGGTTGAGCAGGCGGCCGATCTCGCAATAGAGAACACGAATGTATTGCGCCCGGGGCGGCGCGGTGATCCCAAGCAACTTTTCCACCGCCAGGGCGAAGGCATGCTCCTGGTTCATCGGCGCCACGTAGTCCAGCCGGTCGAAGTACGGCACCGCCTGCAGGTAGGTTTTGTATTCGATCAGCTTCTCGGTGCCGCGGTGGAGCAATCCGATATGCGGATCGGCGCGCTCAATGATCTCGCCGTCCATGTCCAGGACCAGGCGCAGAACGCCGTGCGCCGCAGGGTGCTGCGGCCCGAAATTGAGCGTGAGCGGCTTGATCTGGGTTTCGGCCATCAGCCCTTGTCCCCAGCGGGCACTGCGTCAGGCGCCGCGTCAGCCTCGGGGGTCGGTTCCGGGCCGCGCGGCTGGAGCATGCCTTCCCATGGGCTCATGAAATCGAAGGTGCGAAATTCCTGCTGCAACTTTACCGGCTCGTAGACGACTCGCTTTTGATCTTCGTCATAGCGCACCTCCACATACCCGGTCAGCGGAAAGTCCTTGCGCAAGGGATGCCCCTCGAACCCGTAGTCGGTCAGGATCCGCCGCAGGTCGGGATGGTCGGAGAAAACCACCCCGAAGAGATCCCAAACCTCGCGTTCGAACCAGTTCGCCGAACTAAACACGCCGGTCGCCGTAGGGACCGGTGTCGATTCGTCGGTGGCCAGCTTTACGCGAATGCGCTGATTCTGTTTCGGAGACAGAAGATTGTAGACAATGTCAAAGCGCTGTTCTCGATCGGGGTGATCGATGGCGGTTATGTCCATTAGTTGCTTGAACTGACTGTTCTGATCGTCACGCAAATACGTGAGGACGCGAAGCAAGCCCTCCCGGTCAGCATGGACCACCAATTCGTCGTTCACGACCTTGGTGCCGAGCACGTGACGCGAAAGAGCGGCCGCTACGTAGTCTCCAAAATCGTGCAAGGCCTTGCTCATGCTACCGCCTGGACTCGTCGTTCATTCTTGGCCGGGGCCACGTTAACACCCGATCCCTGCCTCACGCTTAATCTTCTTTTGCAGCTGTAGGATGCCGTAAAGCAGAGCTTCAGCCGTAGGTGGACAGCCCGGCACATATATATCGACCGGCACGATCCGGTCGCAGCCGCGCACCACCGAATAGGAGTAGTGATAGTAGCCGCCGCCGTTGGCGCACGACCCCATGGAGATAACCCAGCGCGGTTCCGCCATCTGGTCGTAGACCTTGCGCAGGGCCGGCGCCATCTTGTTGGTCAAGGTTCCAGCGACGATCATCACGTCGGACTGCCGTGGGCTGGGCCGGAAAACGACGCCGAAGCGATCAAGATCATAACGCGCGCAGGCTGTGTGCATCATCTCGATGGCGCAGCAAGCGAGCCCGAAAGTCATCGGCCAAATGGAGCCGGTCTGCGCCCATGCCGCCAGCTTGTCCATCTGGGCGACGATAAAGCCCTTGTCGGATATCTCGTCGGCGAGACGGGCGATTAGCTCGTCTTGCGCCACCCCTGCCGGCAGCGATGCCCCAACGCCGGCTTCGCCCTTGGCGCCTACTCCCATTCCAAGGCCCCCTTCTTCCACTCGTAGATGAAGCCGACCGTCAGGATGCCGAGAAAAAGAACCATAGACCAGAAGCCGAACACACCAATTTCACCGAGGGCCACAGCCCAAGGGAACAGGAACGCGACTTCCAGGTCGAAAATGATGAACAAAATCGCGACGAGATAAAACCGTACGTCGAACATCCGGCGGGCGTCATCAAAGGCCTCGAACCCACACTCATAGGCCGACACCTTCTCGGAGTCCGGTCGTTGCGGTGCGACCACATACGATGTGATCACCATCACGGCCGTCAATCCGACAGCTATGCCAAGGAAGATGAGGATCGGCAGGTACTCGGCCAGCAGGGGGGTCATCTTCTTGCTTCCCTCATTCGGACGCTGGACGTTGCCATCACAAAGCCACCTCCACGATGCGAAGAAATCCGCCGTCGACTATAGGAGCGACTATAGGCCGGTCGCCCAACGAGGCAAAGTGTCCAGCCCAATTCAGCAGCCGCCCGAGTCGGGACTTTCTTGCGCGCCGCTTATTATCACAGGCCCGCGCGGAATCCACGGGCAAATGCGTCGATCCCGCAAAGTTGAAAGTCAGCGGGTCGGCCATCGCCGAGCGCTGCCAGGTCATGTCAGGTGAGAGGAAACTGGCGGGAGTGACGGGACTCGAACCCGCGGCCTCCGGCGTGACAGGCCGGCGCTCTAACCAACTGAGCTACACCCCCTTGGGGGCCCGGAAATCCGGGCCGCCGTGATGTACTCCACCGCCCCTGAAGTGTCAAGCAAACCGCGGCATACCGGCCGGCAACCGCCATTCCCATAGCCCCAGGGAGGTATTGCTCTGTCCGTATCGGTGGGCCGGGCGACCTAGGCCGCTACTGCTGCTGGCCGGACGGTCGGCGCGATGGTGGGCGATGACGGGATCGAACCGCCGACCTTCTCGGTGTAAACGAGACGCTCTTCCAGCTGAGCTAATCGCCCGAGGCGCGCCNGGTCATCTCANACAAAACCAATGGCACCGTGAACCGTGTTGCGGTGGCGGGCAGATTTTTTGTTCTCGAATCGGAACCCCGACCGCGCCATCTTCTAACATGGGCGGCCGGGTTCGTTAGCATATACGCACGCGTGTATCGCGATGCGGCGCTATCTTTTGTTGACGGAGTCTTTCAAGCCCTTGCCCGCCTTGAACTTGGGCTGCTTTGACGCCGGTATCTTAATCTTCTCGCCGGTACGCGGATTTCGTCCTTCCGAAGCACGCCGCTGGCTGACGCTAAACGTACCGAAGCCCACGAGGCGAACTTCGCCGCCGCCACTCAAAGCATCGGTGATCGCATCAAACACGCTGTCGACAGCGCCGGTACTATCCGCCTTGGACAAACCAGCTTTGTCCGCAACGACGGCCACAAGATCGTTCTTGTTCACGTTGAACCCCCCTCCAATGAATCAAAATACAGGAGCGTGTAATTGGGAAAGCCACTCTGAAAGAGCGGCGATTGTAGATCGCTGAATCGGAAAACGTCAATGCGCGAACGCGAGAAATCCGGGGATTTCCGAGCGATTTCGACGCAAAGAGACCGGCTGGACACACATCACGGCCTCAAACGAGCAAAATTAGTGCGTCAAGAGACCGCTGTGATCCTCTTTGCCCGGAGTTGTGCGTGCCGATTCGACTCCACCCGGCTCGCTCCAGTCTATTGGCGTCGGCTTGCTGACCAGCGCGCGCTCGAGCACGTCATCCAGGGACTCGACCGGCAAGATTTGCAGACCGCGTTTTACGTTGTCTGGAATGTCCGCCAAGTCTTTCTCGTTGTCCTTTGGAATCAGAACCGTCTTGATCCCGGCCCGCAATGCCGCCAGGAGCTTTTCCTTCAAACCCCCAATGGGCAAGACGCGACCGCGCAATGTAATCTCGCCGGTCATCGCCACATCACGCCGCACGGCAATCCCGGTAAGAACCGAGACGATGGCTGTCACCATGCCCACGCCGGCCGACGGGCCATCCTTTGGCGTCGCGCCTTCGGGAACATGGACGTGGATGTCCTTCTTTTCGAAGTGGCTAGGCTCGATGCCGAAATCCATGCTGCGACTCTTGACGTAGGACTCGGCGGCCTGGATCGATTCCTTCATGACGTCGCCAAGTTTGCCGGTCGAGGTAATCTTGCCTTTGCCGGGCACGGTCACCGCCTCGATCGAGAGCAGCTCGCCGCCGACCTCGGTCCACGCCAAGCCGGTTGCCAGGCCAACCATATCCTCAAGCTCGGTCTCGCTGGACCGGTACCGGGGAACACCCGCATATTTCTCCAGGTTGCGCCGGTTGACGAGTACGCGCGTTGTCTTGCCCGTCGCGATCTCTTTCACGGCCTTGCGGACTAGACTGGCCAACTCGCGCTCGAGATTTCGGACACCAGCTTCCCGCGTATAGAGGCGGATGAGGTCGCGCAGCGCCTGCTCGGAAATCGACCACTCCTCCTTCTTGACGCCATGGTCCCTTAGTTGCTTGTCCAGCAGGTGGCGTTGGGCGATCTGAACCTTCTCGTCCTCGGTATAGCCGGGGATGCGGATCACTTCCATGCGGTCGAGCAGCGGCTGCGGCATGCGCAGGGTATTGGCCGTCGTGACGAACATCACATCCGAGAGGTCGTAGTCCACCTCCAGGTAGTGATCGTTGAAGTTGTTGTTCTGCTCCGGATCGAGCACCTCGAGCAGGGCCGAAGACGGATCGCCGCGCCAGTCGGCGCCCAGCTTATCCACTTCGTCCAAAAGGAAGAGCGGATTTGAGCTCTTCGCCTTCTTCATGCTCTGGATGACCTTGCCCGGCATCGAGCCGATATAGGTCCGACGATGGCCGCGAATCTCGGCCTCGTCCCGGACACCGCCCAAGCTCATACGCACGAAGTTGCGCCCCGTCGCCCTGGCGATGGACTTGCCGAGTGACGTCTTGCCAACGCCGGGAGGTCCAACGAGGCACAGGATGGGACCTTTGACCTTGCGCATGCGCAGTTGCACCGCGAGGTACTCCAGGATCCGCTCCTTGACCTTCTCCAGGCCGTAGTGATCGGCGTTGAGGACATCCTCGGCGTGCTGGATATCCTTCCGAATCTTGGTCCGCTTCTTCCACGGTATACCAAGCAGCCAATCGAGATAGTTCCGGACCACCGTCGACTCGGCGGACATTGGGCTCATCGACCGTAGCTTCTTGGCCTCGGCCAGCGCCTTTTCGCGCGCCTCCTTGCTCAGCTTGGTCTTAGCGATGCGCTCCTCGAGCTCGGCAACCTCGTCGCGACCGTCTTCGCCCTCGCCCAGCTCCTTCTGGATCGCCTTGAGCTGCTCATTCAGGTAGTACTCTCGCTGCGTCTTCTCCATCTGCCGCTTGACGCGGTTGCGGATGCGCTTCTCGACCTGAAGAACGCCGATCTCGCTTTCCATGAAGCCGTAAATCTTCTCTAGGCGCTCGCTCACCGACTGGCACTCAAGCAACTCCTGCTTCTCAGCGATCTTCAAGGTCAGATGCTGCGCTACCGTGTCGGCCAACTTGCTGGAATCGTCGATCTGGTTGATCGACACCAGCACCTCGGGCGGAATCTTCTTGTTCAGCTTGATGTACTGCTCGAACTGGGAAATCACCGTGCGGCCCAGCGCATCGATCTCGCGATCGTCGCCAATGGTCTCGTCGACGGTTTCGGCATAGGCCTGGAAGAATTCCTGAACGTCGGTGTATTTGCTGATGCGGGCACGCTGACCACCCTCGACCAGCACCTTGACCGTGCCGTCCGGCAACTTGAGAAGCTGTAGGACGGTTCCCACCGTGCCAACGGTATAAATATCGGCCTGCGTCGGGTCGTCCTGAGCGGCGTTCTTCTGAGTCACAAGCAGAATCTGCTTGTCGTCCTTCATCACGTCCTCAAGAGCGCGGACAGATTTCTCGCGGCCCACGAAGAGCGGCACGATCATGTGGGGAAAGACCACGATGTCGCGCAGCGGAAGGACCGGATATAGGTTGCCACCCGGAATTTCGAGCATGTTACCTCTTTATCATTGTTGCCGGCGTCACGATTGTCGCCGCGCTAAGACGGCCACCCCGCACGAGGGGATGGCATCCCATGTGAAAGAAGTCGTGAGCATCCCCGGCAAGTTCAAGAGCAAGATATTCGGCCCTGGCGTCGCCTAGGCCGTGCTCCCGACGTCCTCGCGGCGGTCCGTGTAAATATATAGCGGTTGGGCCCGCCCTTCGACGACCTCGCGATTGATGACGATCTCTTCAACGCCATCGAGGCCGGGCAACTCGAACATGGACTCGAGCAAGATACCCTCCATGATGGAGCGCAGGCCGCGGGCACCGGTCTTGCGCAGGATCGCCTTCTCGGCAATGGCCTTCAGCGCGTCCTCGGAGAATTCCAGGCTGACATCCTCCATCTCAAAAAGGCGCTCGTACTGTTTGACCAGCGCGTTCTTTGGCGCGGTCAGAATCTCGATCAACGCCTTCTCATCCAGATCCTGGAGGGTGGCGACCACTGGCAGGCGACCGACGAATTCCGGGATCAGACCAAACTTGAGCAGATCCTCGGGCTCGACGTGCCGCAGGATCTGACCGGTCGTCCGCTCTTCCGGGCCGCGCACGTCGGCGCCAAAACCGATCGACGTCCCACGATCACGCTGCGCGATGAGCTTTTCCAAGCCGGCAAAGGCGCCGCCACAGATAAATAGGATGTTCGTGGTGTCGACCTGCAGGAATTCTTGCTGCGGGTGCTTGCGCCCGCCCTGGGGCGGCACCGAGGCGACGGTCCCCTCCATGATCTTTAGCAGCGCCTGCTGCACGCCCTCGCCGGAGACATCGCGGGTAATCGAGGGGTTGTCCGACTTGCGGCTGATCTTGTCGACCTCATCGATATAGACGATGCCGCGCTGCGCTCGCTCGACGTTGTAATCGGCCGACTGGAGGAGCTTCAGGATGATGTTTTCCACATCCTCGCCCACATAGCCGGCCTCGGTCAGGGTCGTCGCATCGGCCATGGTGAAGGGCACATCGAGGATGCGTGCCAGCGTTTGCGCCAACAGGGTCTTGCCGCAGCCAGTCGGGCCGATCAGCAGGATATTCGACTTCGCCAGTTCCACGTCCGACGACTTGGCCCCATGCGCCAACCGCTTGTAATGGTTGTGCACGGCCACGGACAACACGCGCTTGGCGTGATCCTGACCGATGACGTAGTCGTCGAGCACGTTGCAAATATCGTGTGGTGTCGGAACGCCATCGCGTGACTTGACGAGGGTGGTCTTATGCTCCTCACGGATGATGTCCATGCAGAGCTCGACGCACTCGTCGCAGATGAAGACGGTCGGCCCCGCGATGAGCTTTCGAACCTCATGCTGACTCTTCCCACAGAAAGAGCAGTAGAGGGTATTTTTTGAGTCGCTGCCGCTTGCCTTGCTCATACCCTTATTTCTCAATCCCCAGCTTCGGCCATAGTCATGTTAGTCAGACGCGCCGATGGCACACAACGACTAAATTGGCTTCGTTTTGGCCATTTTTAGCCGTTAACCACCAAGACGCCCAGCCACGGGTCGCCAAATTCAACTCTAGGCGCGACGCTTCAACATTCTCTTAACGCGACCCGCCCTTAAGATTTGGTTAACTTTATCTATTAACCAAGGGGATTGGTGACTCTAGCCGCATTTTTTCCTATTTTTTGCTCTTGTCGTCCTCACTACTGCCGTCCTTGGGCAGCGGCGGGCGATTAACCACCACATGGTCGATGAGGCCGAATTCCTTGGCCTCGTCGGGGTTCATGAATTTGTCCCGCTCCATGGCGTCTTCGATGGCATTCAGGGTCTGCCCCGTGTGCTTGGCATAGATCTCATTCAACCGGGTCCGGGTCTTAATGATCTCGCGGGCATGGATCTCGATATCCGTCGCCTGCCCCTCGAAACCGCCGGAGGGCTGATGCACCATGATCTTGGAGTTGGGCAAGGAGTAGCGCTTGTCCGCGGCTCCGGCCATGAGCAGCAGCGAACCGGCGGAGGCCGCCTGACCGATGCAGACCGTCGAGATGTCCGGGCGGATGTATTGCATGGTGTCGTACATCGCCAAGCCCGAGGTCACGACACCGCCGGGGGAGTTGATATAAAGGGCGATATCCTTATTGGGATTCTCGGACTCCAGGAAAAGGAGCTGCGCGCAAACCAGGCTGGCAACACCATCATTTATCGGGCCAATCAGGAAGATGATCCGCTCCTTGAGCAGGCGGGAATAGATGTCATAGGCCCGCTCACCCCGATTGGTCTGTTCGACCACCATGGGTACCAGGAGGTTCATGGCTAAGTCGCGTGGATCACTCATAAACAATGCCTTTTGCTTGGTCCGCAGTGGCGTAAGGGCCGGCGTCAGGGCGCCCACGCCGCGGCCGGTTAGGAGGTTTTCTTGCCGGCAGGTTTCTTGGCGGCCGACTTTTTTGCCGCGGCTTTCTTGGCAGCCGGCTTCTTAGCCGCCGACTTCTTGGCGGAACTCTTCTTGGCCCCGGCCTCGCCCGCCGCCCCGCCGGCCGCCTCTGCCTCGGATTCGACGCGCAGCTCCTCCAGGGTCATGCTACGCTCCGTCACCTTTGCCAGATCGACGATGAAATCAACGACTTTGTCCTCGAAGATAGGTGCCCGCAGATTGGCCATGGCTTCCGGGGTGCGCTGGTAGAACTCGAAAACCTCGCGCTCGTGACCGCGGTGACGCTGTGCCTCCTGTAGCAGAGCCTTATTCGCCTCTTCCTGAGTTACCTCGATGTTATTGCGGCGGCCTACCTCGGAGATCAGCAGGCCGAGGCGGACGCGGCGCTCGGCAATAACCCGGTAGTCCTCCTTAAGCTCATCGTCGCTCTTCGCGGCGTCGTCCGGGTCCAGCTTGTCTTGCTTGCGATCCTCTTCGATCTGCCGCCAGATGCTCTCGAACTCGGCGTCCACCATGCCCTCGGGCACCGGGAAGTCGTGCGTCTCGGCGAGCCGGTCCAGAAGCTGCCGCTTCATGCGCATGCGGGCGAAGTCCTTGTATTCACCGGCGATTCGCTCACGAATTTTGCCCTTCAATGACTCCAGATCGGTTTCGCCCAAGGCGACCGCCAACTGGTCATTGATCTCGACCGGGGCCGATTCCAGGATATCCTTGACCGTAACCGCGAACTCCGCCTCCTTGCCGGCCAGGCGGTCATTGGCGTAGGCCTCCGGAAACGTCACTTTGACGGTCGGCGTGTCGCCAATTTTGGCGCCAATCAACTGCTCCTCGAAACCCTCGATAAAGCGGCTGGAACCCAACTCCAGATGGTGATCCTCCGCCTCCATACCGGGGTAGGTTTCGCCGCCGACCGTGCCCTTGAAATCGATAACCAGGACATCGCCCGAGACCGCCGGGCGCGGTTTGTCCAGCGGCTTGGTCTCCTTCCGCGCGCTACCCAGATCGCGCAAGGTCTCCTCGACCGCCGAATCCTCGACCTCGATGACGTACCGCTCCAGCTCCAGAGCGGCGAAATCCGTCGGCTCGATTTCGGGCAGAAGTTCCACCGCCAAGGTGTATTCCAGATCCTTGCCTTCATCGAAGGCGGTGATCTCGATCTTCGGCTGCAGCGCTGGGCGCAGGCCGCGCTCGGTCATGGCCTGGCTCGAGCTGTCGTTGACCGCCCGCTCCAGGACTTCACCCATAACCGACTTGCCGAAGCGCTGCTTAAGGACAGGTAGCGGCACCTTGCCTGGGCGGAAGCCGGGGACCTTGACCTGACTCCCCAGTTCCTGAAGCCGACCAGCCATCTTTTCGTCGATGTCCTTGGCGGCTAGGAGAATTTTGAATTCGCGCTTCAGCCCTTCGGCGCTGGTTTCGGTGACTTGCATGGGCAGTTAGGCCTCTCTTACGTCAACAAGTACATCTGTCTGCGGGTGGTGCGGGCGAAGGGACTCGAACCCCCACGGATTGCTCCACTGGCACCTAAAGCCAGCGCGTCTACCAGTTCCGCCACGCCCGCGCTTGCTCGCGGTGGGCCCGTTTATAACATAGCCGGTCCCGGTGCAACAGGTTCGCGCATACCGAAACCGCCAGAAACCGCTAGGTCGCGCCCAAGACGGCACCGGCGCAGGCATCCAGGATTGCCTCGGTGTCGATGCGGTACTTGCGGTACAGATCGGATAGATCGCCGGACTGGCCAAAGTGCTCCACGCCCAGAGCCTGGACCCGGTGGCCGCCGACTCCGCCCAACCAGCTCAGAGTGGCTGGATGGCCGTCGATAACCGTCACCAGAGCCGCGCCAGGCGCCAGCGGCGCCAAAAGGTCCTCGATATGCGCCCGCGCCCCGATCGCGCCGCCTTGGCGGGCCCGCTGGGCGGCATGCCAGCCGGCATTCAGCCGGTCGGCCGAGGTGACCGCCAGCAAGCCGGCGCCGGGAATATCCTCCAGGATTTGCCGGTGCGCCTCCGCCGCCTCGGGGGCGATGGCACCAATGTAAACAATTGCCAACTCCGCCCCGGCGGCCGGTGGGTGCAGCCAATAGCCGCCCAGAACCGTATCGCGGGACAATGCCTCGCTCAGCTCGCGCTGCGGCTGGGCAATGGTCCGCGTGGATAGGCGTAGATAGACCGAGCCCCCAGCCGCATCACGCAGCCAGCCGCTGGCCGCGTCCGCCACCGCGTCCTCTCCGGATTTTTGCATGTAGTCGAACGCCCAGGCCATGATTGCCGACAGCTCGTCGGCATAGGCGGGCTCGAAGCTGGCCAAGCCGTCCTGGGCCATGCCGATCAACGGCGCGGAGATCGATTGGTGCGCGCCCCCTTCCGGCCCCAGGGTGATACCGGACGGCGTCGCCACCACCATGAACCGGGCATCCTGATAGCAGGCATAGTTCAGCGCATCGAGGCCGCGTTGGATAAAGGGGTCGTAGAGCGTGCCCACCGGCAACAGGCGGGCGCCGAACAGAGAATGCGACAGGCCCAACGCAGCGAGCAGGATGAACAGATTGTTCTCGGCGATGCCAAGCTCGATATGCTGACCGTCCGGCGACATGGCCCAGCGTTGCGCCGAGACCACCTTCTGCTCGCGGAAGACATCCTCGCGGGGATGGCGGTCGAAAATCCCCCGCCGATTGACCCAGCCCCCCAGATTGGTCGAGACGGTCACATCGGGCGACGTGGTGACAATACGCTCGCTCAAGGGCGAATCCAGGCGCGCCAGGTCGGTCATGATGCGGCCGAAAGCTTCCTGCGTGGCCATAACCTCCGCCCGCGGCCGCGGAAACTCGGCCGGCAGAGCAACGCGCGGCGCTTCGGCGGGGTGCGGGTCCCGGGCCGCAAACGGCACACCGGCCAGGAAGTCGCGCAGGTCCGCTTCGGGGATGCCGAGGCCCGCGAAGGGCTCCCACTCCGCCCCCTCCGCTATGCCGTTGTGGCGCTGGAACTCGGCCATCTGCTCCGGGTTCATCAGACCCGCATGGTTGTCTTTATGGCCGGCGAACGGCAGGCCTAGCCCCTTGATCGTATAGGCAATGAAACACGTCGGCTGGTCGTCCTCGACGCTGTGGAAGGCCTCCAGCACGCTCTCCATGTCGTGGCCCGCCAAATTGGTCATCAGCGCTGCCAGCGAGTCGTCGTCGTACGCCGCCAGCAAGGCTTCTATCCCGTCGGCACCGCCAATATCCGCCGTCATTTGCCGGCGCCACGCAGCCCCACCCTGATAGACCAAGGCCGAATAGAGCGAATTCGGACAGTCGTCGATCCAGCTTCGCAATGTTGCCCCGCCCGGCTTGGCAAAGGCGGCTTGCAGACGCTTGCCGTATTTGAGGGTGATCACGCGCCAGCCAAGATTGGCGAACATCTGATCGATACGGCCGAACAGGCGGTCGGTGATGACCGCATCCAGGCTTTGGCGGTTATAGTCGATGACCCACCAGACGTTGCGCACGTCCCGCTTCCAGCCCTCGAACAAGGCTTCGTAGACATTGCCTTCGTCCAACTCGGCATCGCCGACCAGGGCGATCATACGACCCTCGGGGGCATCAGCCCCCGAGGCTGAGACTGGCGCCAAGCCCTTCAGGCGCACATAGTCTTGCGCCAAGCTGGCGAAGGTAGTCATGGCCACGCCCAGGCCGACGGAGCCGGTGGAGAAGTCCACGTCGTCGACGTCCTTGGTGCGCGAGGGATAGGACTGGGCGCCGCCCAAGGCCCGGAAGCGTTCCAGATTGGCGCGCGATTGCCGACCCAACAGATATTGAATCGCATGAAAGGCGGGACTCGCGTGCGGCTTCACCGCCACCCGGTCGTGCGGCCGCAGCACATCGAAATAGAGCGCTGTCATCAGGGTGACCAGCGAAGCGCTGGACGCCTGGTGGCCGCCGACCTTTAGGCCATCGCGGGATTCGCGCAGATGATTGGCATTGTGGATGGTCCAGCTGGAAAGCCAAAGGATCTTCTTTTCCAGCTCGCGCAGAAAGGCCAGGCGCCGCGTGGCCGCCGTCTCCGGTGGCGCGGTCGTTGCCGTTGCTTTTGATGAGCCGTGAGTCACGTGAGTCATGGGCCGCGGAATTCTCTTGCCAACGAGGAGGTTCCCGCATCCGAAACGCGGCAATCCTCTACCCGTCGGTCATACCGCGGCAAGGGAGCCCCAGCAAGGGGGGCGCCCCGGCGATCGACAAGCCAGCGTTCCTAAGCGGTCTGCGGCTTACCGAATCGTTCGGCGAAACTGTCGAGCCCGAGAGTCCGCTGCTCCTCGAAGCATTTCCGGTGCGCACTCTGAATCGAGACCGAATAATGGACATGCGGGACGCCCATGGAATCCGGCACGACATCGAGCACCTTCGCGATCTCGACGATATTGCCCTTACGAATATTGCGGAAAACCGACCCGACCGTCACATCCTGTGGGCGGGAGCCGGACTTGAACCATTGGCCTAACTGCTGCGAGAGCATGTTGAATACCTTTCAGAGGGCTCGGCACCCATTCGAGCCACTGCCAATTCTGTTGCCATAATGCGTCCATATGGCTTAAGTCCCGGTTAATGATGAGAATTGCATGCACTGCCGAAAATTTTATGTAAATCAGCGCCCTAAGGCCGTTTATTGGGGTCTAATTCGAGATAATTCGCCGAATACCGCCGGTAGGGCCTCAGGCAGGTCCTCGGCGATCAGGCCGCGGCCGGCCACCTCCCCCGCGGCGCCATGCAGCCAGGCCGCAGCGGCCGCTGCTTGGAAGGAATTCAGTCCTTGCGCCAGCAAGCCGACAATGAGCCCCGCCAGGACGTCGCCGGCGCCGGCGGTTGCCAGATCGGGCGGGGCGTTGCCATTGATCACCGCCCGCCCGTCCGGCGCGGCAATAACCGTATCCGCGCCCTTGAGCAGGATCACCGCCCCGCTGAGCCGGGCCGCCGCCCGTGCCCGAACCAGCTTACTGCCCGCTAAGCCGGGGAAGAGACGTGCGAATTCCCCTTCATGCGGAGTTAGGACGCAACGTTCCGTCGCGGCTTGAAACAACGCGGCCGGCCGATCCGCGAACGACGTTAGGCCGTCTGCATCGACGACCACGGCCTTGCCCGCCCCTAACGCCGCCAAAACATGCTGGCGTGTCGCGTCGCCAATACCTCCGCCCGGCCCAATCAGGACCGCGTTCTTGCGCGCATCGCCCAGCAGCTCACGGAACTCCGTCTGGGTCGCTAAAGGGAGCGTTATGATACTGGGGCTCGCCTGNGCATACACCGGGAGTACCGCCGGTGGGCACGCTAAGCTAACCAGGCCAGCCCCCACGCGCAGCGCCGCCCGGGCCGCGAGCCGCGCAGCGCCGGTCATCGCCTCGCCACCGACAATCACGGCATGGCCAAAGTCGTACTTGTGGCACTCCGGCCACCGTCGCGGTAATCGCGCCGCCCACAGATCCGGGTTGTTCTCATAAGTCCCGGTTGACTCATCACCCAGGACCGCCGGAGGAATGCCNATGTCGGCGACCACGACATCGCCGCAATGCGTCCGGCCCGGCAGGAGCAGATGCCCCGGCTTCTTGCGGAAGAATGTGACGGTCAGGTCGGCGCGAACGGCGCAGTCGCCCAGAACCGCGCCATCATCGCCGGTGATACCGCTCGGCATATCGACGGCAACCACCGGGAGACCGGCGGCGGCAACCGCCTCTACCGCAAGCCGCGCCGCGCCGGTGAGCGGCCGCGACAGCCCGGCGCCAAAGAGGGCATCAACGACGACACCAGTGGAGGCGACGTGATCGGCAACGTCATCTGTCAGCGGTATGATCTCACCGGTCCACAGGGCCGCATGGGCGGCAGCATCGCCGCGCAACGCCTTACGCGAGCCAAGTAGCGTCACGCACACCGGCCAACCGGCATCACTCAAATAGCGTGCGGCAACAAAGCCATCGCCGCCGTTGTTCCCCGGACCGCACAGGACCAGGACCGAACGCGGTGAAAAGTGGACACGTACCGCGTCGGCGACAGCGCGGCCGGCATTGTCCATGAGCTTATGGCCCGGCACCCCACCAGCAATGGTGGCGGCATCCGCTCGCGCCATCTCCGCCACGGTGAGCACGGCATAATCGGGATTTAGCTGATCCGCGCCTTCCATTTGCCTCTCTCCAGAAAAAACTCCTGCGAATGCCGGCCAGAATAACTTTCGGGCTCCGATCTGTCCCGTAGCATCCCCCACGGGGTGACGAAATGTCTTGCGATAAAACATATTCATGGAGAATGCTTGCCGTTATGGCAGCCCAGCATGACCCGCGACAACGGATCGAGCCGTACCTGAGCCGTTTGTTCGGCTATGCGCTGAGCTTGGCGCAGGATCGTGAGCAGGCCCGCGATCTGGTGCAGGACTGCGCCCTTCGGGCATTCTCGGCGACCCGCGTGCCGGAGGACGCGGCGGCCTTCCGAGCCTGGTTGTTTCGGATTCTGCGCAATGCCTTCCTTGATGGTCAGAAGCACCGTGCTGTCCGAGCCGCGGCGGCCGACGACGAGGGTGACGGCCCAAACGACGAGATTTGGCGGGGTGACGACCGGCTGATCAGCGTACTGACGGTACGCTTGGGTATGGCGAAGCTGTCGCCCGCGCACCGCGAGGTCATCGCGCTGGTCGATATTGTCGGCTTCAGCTATGAGGAAGCCGGCGATTTTCTCGATGTGCCGATGGGTACCGTTATGAGCCGGCTCAGCCGGGCCCGATGCGCCCTGCTGGCAATCATCAGCGAAAGCCGTGTGCAAAGCCTGCCGATAGCAGCAAAACGGGCCGTGAAATGAGCGCGACTAGACCAAGCTGGGAACAGCTCAACGCCTACGTGGATGGTGAGTTATCCGTCAGCGACGCGGCGGCAGTGGCGCGCGCCCTGGCCGACGACAAGTTATTGGCGGAGGCCGTGGCCACGCTCAGCCGATTGAAGGCTTCGACCCAGGAAGGCATCGAACCATTTGCCCTTGCGNCCACGCGACCGAGGGTGCGCCCATGGCGTCGGGTTGCCGTTGCCGCCTCGGTAGCCGCCGTTTTGATTGTCGCCANCGTGGCGTCCCTGGTGCCGCAAATGACTCCGGCGGCCCCCCCTGCCTGGCTAGCCGGTGCCTGGCAGGTGCACGACAGGTGGGCGCAAGGAGAGACGACAAGCCCGCCGGCGCCCGTCGGCAGTGGTGTCATACTGGCGACCTCGAATCATTTTGGCCCGCAGATTTATCTACCGGATCTTAGCGACGCGCGCTTGACACTGAGCAGTCTGGAAATCGTTGCACTTCCCGATGTCCGTGGTGAGGCGCTGCATATTGGTTACCTGGGCAATCGCGGTTGCCAGGTTAGCCTGATCGTCGTTCCCAAAATCGGTGATATGTCCGCCGATCTGGTGCGCTATGACCGGGGCGCCGGGCGCGGCTATGCTTGGCGCAGCGGCGAACGCGGCTACCTGTTGCTCGCCGAAGGCATGGACGAGGCGCGCCTCGCTCTGCTGGCTGAGACGCTGCACCGTGCCACTCTGGAGCTACGCCCCTTCGATCCTGACACGCGCACGGCCCTGCGAGAGAGCCGTGAGCGCAGCATTCCCTGCCTGAGTTAACTGGTCGGGAATAATCCACCCCCCTCGATCGTTTCTTCTTCATCGTGCAAAGGACCGGGCGTCCGCCATGGGCGTAAACGGGCCGCAGGACATTTGGAGGGAACGGTTATGACTGGCAAGACCACTGAACGGGGACTCTGCGAGCTATATCAAGAAGATCCAGAACGCGCTGACTATAAAGTCTTCGGCCGCATCGCCAACGGCGACCGGCGTGGGTTTCTGAAAGGCGCCGGGCTTGCGGCCATGGGCGCCGTGGTCGGCGGTGCGATCCCCTTCCAACAGAATATGCAGAGCGGCCTGATCCCGGCCGCCCTGGCGGAAACACCGAAAGATTTCAAGCTACAGGGCAAGGACGGCCTGACAGTTCTCAATGACCGGCCGATCAATGCCGAGACGCCGCCCCACCTCTTGGACGACGATGTAACGCCGAATGAGCGCCTGTTCGTGCGCAACAACGGCACCGTGCCGGAAATGGCGGAGAAGATGGACGCCAGCGGCTGGACATTGACCGTCGACGGCAAGGTCAACACGCCCCTGACCCTCACCCTCGATGATCTGAGAACTAAGTTCAAGACAGTCAAACTACAGATGCAGCATGAGTGCGGCGGAAATGGCCGAGCTGCCTTCAATCCGCCGGCCAAGGGCAACCAATGGACTCTCGGCGCTGTCGGCAACCCGGAATGGACCGGCGTCCGCTACGCCGACATCCTCAAGGCGGCGGGGCTCAAGGACTCGGCGGTCCACACCGGTCATTACGGCATGGACGGCCATCTGTCCGGCGATCCGGACAAGATTCCGATCTCGCGCGGCGTGCCTATAGACAAGGCCATGGACCCGCACTCCCTCATCGCTTTCGAAATGAATGGCGGGCCGATCCCGACGCTCAATGGATTCCCGGTGCGCACCGTTTGTCCCGGCTGGCCTGGGTCGACCTCGCAGAAATGGCTGAAGCGCATTTGGGTGCGCGACCAGGTGCATGACGGGCCGAAGATGACCGGTACGTCGTACCGGGTGCCGGATTACAATGTTGCCGCCGGCGAGAAAGTCCCCAAGGAAGCGTTCCAGATCATCCAATCGATGCCGGTGAAGTCACTCATCACCACGCACGAAAGCGGCCACGTGGTGAAAGGCAAGAGCCTGACTGTCGGCGGCCATGCCTGGGCCGGCGACAATCGCGTCACCGCGTTTCATGTCAGCATCGACTTCGGCGCCACGTGGGTGACAGCCGATCTCAAGGATCCACCGAACCCCTACGCGTGGCAGCGCTGGACAGCCAAGCTCGACTTCCCAACGAAGGGGTATTACGAGATTTGGGCACGGGCGACGGACAACAGCGGGGCGATGCAGCCCTTTGCCATCAACTGGAACCCGAAGGGCTATCTGAACAACTCAATGCACCGCATCGCCGTGCGGGTTGAGGCTTAATGCGGCTAGCGGTCGCAATTGTCTTATTGAGCGTTCTTGCATTTGGCGGCTGGGGAGTACCCTCCCCGGCCGCCTTTGCGCAAGCGCAGCCGCAGGCGGATGGTGGGGCGGATTTCGAAGGATTGCCTGCTGGACCCGGCCGTGAGGCGGTCTACTTCACCTGCCGGGCTTGCCATTCGCTGAACCAATTCACGCAACAACGCATGGACAGGGATGACTGGCAGGCGGTCATCGATCGGATGATCCATGCGAACAAGATGGCGGATCCCGAGCCCTGGGCGAAAACTCTCGTCCTCTCCTATCTTTCGACCCACTTTGGCGTCGATGAGGAAGATTGGGGCGGCTTGCCGCCGGGCGATGGGCGCGAGGACGTCTTTTACACCTGCCAGGCGTGCCACTCCCTGACCACGGTCCAGCAACAGCGGCTCAGCCGCGATGTCTGGGACGAAACGCTTGTCTGGATGGTCGAGGAACAGGGCATGCCGCAGCCCGAACCGGACGAGTACGCCCGCATACTCGACTATTTGGGAACCTACCTGGCTCCCGACTCCCCGCAATAAAGCCGTGCTTAGTCGAAGGTCGCGGCAGCGTCCCGCAACGCTTTGACGCGGGTCCGGGCCGTTTCCCCGAGAAGGCCGACGTCGGCATCCGCCAGAATCAGGCGGTAGCCGGCGGCGAGTAAGTCTTCGGCTGTACGGCCCGGTGTTGGAATGCCCCCCAACGCCCGTCCCGCCTGTTTTGCCGCCGCTTCGATCTCGGCGATCCTTTTCCGCACGTCGGGATGATCCGGCTCGCCAAAGTGACCGAGGCTGGCGGATAAATCGAACGGCCCGATAAAGAGCATGTCGACGCCTTCGACCGCGGCAATGGCGGCGGCGTTATCCACGGCCTTGGCGCTCTCAATCTGGCACATAATAAGCAGGGTGTCGTCAGCGGCGGCGGTGTATTCGCGCCAGTGGGCACCATAGCCGGAGGCCCGTACGATACTTGCCGCCATGCCGCGAATACCCTTCGGCGGATAACGGCAGGCCGAGACGGCGGCCGTAGCCTCCGCCGCCGTATTCACCGACGGGACCATCACACCGGCGACGCCGATATCGAGAACCCGCTTGAGGACCACCGGATCGTTCGTCGGCACCCGGATAAGCGGTGCGCAGGCGCTGCCTTGCACCGCATGCATGAGCGAAACCGCATCCAGGATCGAGCCGGGACCGTGTTCGAGATCGATGAGCACACTGTCATAGCCAGCCTGAGCAACGATCTCGGCGGCGATCGGACTGCACATCTCCAGCCAGCACCCGAAGACGGGCCGGCCAGCAGCAATGCGTTTCTTAGTTTCTCCCGAATTCATGATGGCGTGTTCATGTTGCCACTAGTTGGCCACGACCTTGCAGAACGCGTTCGGCTGGCTCTTGCGAAATTTGGCGCAGATCGCGGCGGCGGCGGCACGATTGGGCAGGCCGCCGGCAACCACCCGGTAGAATGTCCGCCCACCGCCAAGCTTGACCGGCACCACCGCGGCGGGAGCCTCGGCGTAGAAGTCCGGATTTTTGGCTTGCGAGACGCGCAGGAAGCCCTGCGCGGCAGCCGCGCTATCCATCGAGATCAGCCAAGCGCCAAAGCCGCCGGCGGCCGGCGTTGCCATTGGTGTGGTCTGCACGGCGGGNGCCGGTTGTTTGAGCGCGGGCATGGCCTTCTTGGGTGGCACCGCCGGCTGAGCGGTGATTTGCGGCGCGGCGGCCGGCTGCGGTGCCTGAGCCGTTGACGGCGTTGCCACGCTATTGGTCGCCGTTTGCGTCGGTGCGCTTACCTGTGGGGTGATTTGTGTCGGGCTACCCGCCGTCGTCGGCGGCGTGCTCGGAACCACCGGTTCCTGTGTGACGGGGGTGATGGCCGGTGCCTCCTGATTAGTCGAGGGCGGCGGCGGAAGATCCGGCGTTACCGGAACCGGCGCGGCAGTCACGGGGGAGGGTATTGCGGTTGGCGCTGTGACCGGCTGCGGCACGGCCGCCGTCTGGGCCGCCGTCTGGGGCGCCGGTTCCGCCGGCTTGGCCAGGCTCACCTTGCTCGCCGTCGCAACAGGCGTGTTGCCTTCGGCCTGCAGAATGGGCGGAGGCGCTTTCGGCTGCACCCCTTTATTCGTCAATTCCGCCACTTGCGCCCTGGCCTGTTTGTGGTTTTGCGCCGCCGCCAGTTGGAACCAACTCAGCGCCTCGCCGGGATCCGGGGTCGCGATGAGGCCAAGCCGAGCCATCTCGCCCATTGCATATTGTGCATCCGCAAGGCCTAGATCGGCGGCCCGGCGAAACCAGGCCTGCGCCTCATTCTTGTTCTCGGGCACCCCCTCACCGCGGAAATACGCCAGCCCCAGATTAAATTGGGCAATGGAGTGACCATTCGTCCCGGAGGATGTCCACAACTCGACAGCGCGAGCGGTGTCGCGCGGTACGCCCCGGCCCTGGGAATACATCAGACCCAGGTTGTTCTGCGCGGCCAAAACGCCTTGGTCCGACGAGCGTTGGTACCACTGCGCGGCCCGAGAATAGTCCCGCTCGACCTCGCCGGCGCCGCTCTCGTAGAGCTTGCCCAAGCTATATTGGGCCAGCGGGTTGCCAGCCGTCGCCAGGGCCTCCCAGATGTCGCGCGATTTGGTGAACTGCCCGGCCTGAAAGGCCTGCATGCCGTCACTATAGGTCTGCGCCGCCGCAGGCGCCGGCAGCCAGAGCACGAACAAACCCAAAAGCCAAATCCGCCATGCCTGGAAAATCAAACCCTTACAGCGCAAAATCCTACCCCTGCGGTAGTTGTTGTCACGGCGAGCGGAGCCTGACCCTAGGACAGCAGACCGGCAACCGCTAGTTTCTATCCGAGTGTGCCATTTTTCGAGGAAAATCAAAAGAGACGCGGCCAACGCGCGGTTGGGGTGGCTGAGGGGACTTGAACCCCCGACCCCCGGTACCA
>JGI24023J19991_10000257_pt1 | contig 40834 bp, 39 predicted proteins | sample Cruoilmetagenom1_FD_19991 | JGI IMG/M metagenome (IMG submission 19991)
GGGTCACGGTCCCTGGGCTGCCCTACGCTACCGGGGTTAATTAGGTACTCGGTATCTTTCTCCAGTTCAATATTCAGGCTTTTTTTATCCGGGGGAATCTTATTTACATATATATTCCGGACATCCTTTTCTTTGCGGGCATACACTGCGCCCACATGGGTATGGCCGAAAAAGCAGATCTTCGCATCTCCCAGAAGATCAAACTCTGACTCAGCCTCATATAATCCGGTTATGTATTTATCCGGGTTTGAAATAGCTCCGTGGACTAAAATGAAATTTCCATAGTTAATATTTTCTGGAAGATTTTTCAGGTACTCCTTATTCTCTTCTTTGAGATTGTCACGCGTCCAGAGCACGGCCTCACGCGCTATGGGATTAAAATTTATGGGCTCTTTAATACCGGCGGCTACTTTATCATGGTTACCTATGATTGAGACTACTGATTTTTCTCTCAAAAGCCCGACACACTCATTGGGCTCCCCGCCGTAGCCTACGATATCGCCGAGCGATAGTATTTCATCGCACTCAAGCTGAAGTATGTCGTTTAGCACTGCTTGTAAAGCTTGAAGATTTGAGTGAATATCTGAGATAATGGCGTATTTCAATAAGGGATATCCATTTGTACTAATGCTCTAAGTAATTAGCACTATTCCAATATCCATAACGTTTGTACCGGTGGGTCCGGTAATGATCAGGTCGTCGAGCTTATTGAAAAATTCATATGAGTCGTTACGTGCCAGATGCTCTCTTGCGCTGACGTCTATGGCCCTTGCCTTAAGTCTGCTCTCGCCGTCGCATATAGCCCCCGCTGCATCTTCAATTGGTCCGTCTATGCCGTCAGTATCGCAAAATAGACCTACTATATCATGTCCCATAATCTCCATGCAAAAAGAAAGAGCAGTCTCTGTGCTCCTGCCGCCTTTGCCGCTGCCGTGTATTGTAACTGCTGTCTCTCCGCCGAATATAATACAGGAGGGTTTTTTCACAGGCATATCAAACCTCTCGATCTCAAACGCGATTGAAGCAACAACCTTGGCAACTTCTCTTGCCTCTCCGTTTACCTGAGACGATAGCATTAGCGTGTTGTATCCGAGCTCCTCTGCTTTTTTTAAACTTGCTGTAAGCGATTTGTAATTGCTTCCAACAATAAGGGTTTGTACATTCTTGGGGTCGTATTCACCCGGTTTTAATGTCTCAGGAGCATTTCCGCTCCGTCCTTCTTCAAGGTGTACAACTACATGAGGGGGGATTTGATGTACAACATCAAGAGCCTCTACCACTCTGCATGCGTCCTCATATGTCGAGAGATCGGGCACCGTGTGACCCGAGGCAATAGCGTCCAGTCTGTCGCTTACGACATTTGAGAGTATCAGGGTGACTACCCTGGCCGGCAGCGCCATTTTGAGAAGCCCGCCGCCTTTGATCTGGGAGATATGTTTTCTCACTGCATTTAAACCGTTTTTATCAACACCTGAAGTGAGCAGTGTTTCGGTTGTCCTCCTTATGTGGTCAAGGGTAAGCCCTGTCGCAGGTAATTCAAGGAGCGCGCTTCCTCCGCCGGAAATAAGGAAAATGACAAGATCGTCTTCCCCTGCGTTTTCCAGGATGAGTGAAGCTTCTTTTGCGGCGCTAAGGCTCCTTTCGTCAGGCACAGGGTGGCTTGAGAGATAGAACCCGAGTTTCGTGAAATTTACATCGGGGTTAGAGTTTGAAACCACAATACCACCGCTAAGCCGCTCACCAAGCGTCTCCTCAAGCGCCTCTGCCATGGCAGGGGCGGCTTTTCCGAACGCGATTGCGTAAACGGAGTTGAATTCATCCAGATTATATTTGGTTTCACCTACGGTCAGTACGCTCTCTTCAAACGCTATGTGGTCTAATACGCATTTTCTGGGATTAGCCGCTGAAACGGCTTCTTGAAAAATCTTAAGAGCGTCATTTCTTGCTTGCTCTATAGTCATGTTATCTCAGTTAAATATATATAATTACTGCTCAGTCCTTTCTGAGCTCTTCTATTATTCGGTCTATTTTTTCTTTTGTTAGATTCTCTACAAGATCGTCATCGACGAGCATAACAGGTGCCGTGCCGCATGATGCCAGGCATTCGGCCTCCATTAGCGTGATCTTACCGTCTGAAGTAGTGCCGCCAGTGTGTACGCCCAGCTTCTCGCACATATGGTGCTCTGCCTGCTCTGCGCCCTTAAGCGCGCAAGAGAGAGTACGACATAGCCATACCACGTGTTTGCCGGGCTCTTTTCTAAAAAACATAGTATAGAAAGTAGCTACACTTTGCACGTTTGCCGGGGTAAGCCCTAAAATTTTCGCCGCCTCTTCCATGGATTCGTTCGTTAGATAACCCTCCGCGTTCTGGATTTCTCTTAAGACAGGTATGAGGGCAGATTGTTTTGTTTCCGATTTCGCGACTATCGAGTCTATTTTTTCTTTAAGCTCTCGGGTTAATTTCATGTTTTCAGGCATTTATTCGCACTCCAGATCAGCTCTGGTATAGATATCCAGAATTAGTGGAATAATCTTACATAGAATAGGACCGTTCGCAAGATTTGTGGAAACTTGAGGAAATCTGGTATTGATAGAGACCGAATATAAGGATAAATTTATTAACCGTATTTATTCACTAGCTTGGAATAGTTTAAATACTGGTGTTTTATTCATTAAACAGACGGAGAAACGGTTATGCTTGATACATTCAAAAAAGTATTTAACGGCTCATCGAGCGGGAAATCAGTGCTCAGTGCCGAAGAAAGGGAACTCAGGCTAAGGACTGCCACATGCGTTTTACTGCTTGAGGCCGCAACAGCCGACCACAACTTCACAGCGGAAGAGGAGCACAAGGTCCTGGATATACTTAAAACGAAATACAATATGACTGATGAGGCTGTAGAAGAGCTGATAGAGAAATCGGAGCGGGAAAGGGAGAATTCGACCGACCTCTGGTACTTTACAAATCAGATTAACGAGAACATGGATAATGAAGAGAAGTACGCCCTTATGGAGCTTGTTTGGGAGGTGATTTACTCGGACGGGACTATGGATAAATTTGAAAACTACGTCGCGCACAAGCTTCAGACTATGCTGAACCTTGACCATTCGACATTCATCGAGCTCAAAATGAAGGTAAAGAACGAATGCCAAACATGAATGAATTAAACAGCCGTACTGGGCAATGGAACTGCATTATAGCCCAATCTATTTAATCGGACCACGCATCTGATTACGACTATTCACGATAGTACTCTTTCATAAGTAAGTTTTAACAGGTAGATATTTCTTGAATCGTCACTCACATATAAAATAATTTTTCCATCAGGAGCGGGCATTAATCACATGGAAAATAAAAAGAGAGTAGCCGTTGTCGGAGGCATTAGAACCCCGTTCATTAAAGCCGGTGGGGATTTTAAAGGGCTTTCTTCGCTCGATTTGGGGAAGATCCCGGCAAAAGAGTTGATTAACCGCACCGATATCAGCCCTGGTGAAATCGACCAAGTTATATTCGGAACCGTAATCCCTACTATAAAGACCTCAAACCTTGCAAGAGAGATTGCTCTTGGCTCGGGTGTGCCGGCGAGCGTGCCGGCGTTTACCGTTACGAGCGCATGCGCCTCTGCAAACCAGGCGTTTACCTCGGGGATCGACAGCATCTTGTCTGGTAATTCGGATGTGGTACTCACAGGCGGCGTAGAATCGATATCCGATTTTCCGGTGCTCTTTTCAAAGAAGTTCAGGGATTCATTTTTCGCCTCGTCAAAGGGGAATAATCTCTTTCAAAAAACAAAACCTTTTTTAAAGATGGGCGTAAGCGACATTGCTCCCGATGTGCCTGCTATCTCAGAGCGCTCGACCGGGCTTACTATGGGAGAGAGCGCAGAGAAAATGGCTATGATACACCGGATTAGCCGTGAGGATCAGGACCGCTTTGCGCAAAGGAGCCATGAGCTTTCGTCTCAGGCAGCGTCTGAAGGGGTGTTTGACGAAGAGATCGTACATACTTTCATACCGCCCGATTACGCAAAAGTTGTTGCAGTCGATAATAATGTGAGAGAAGGTCTTGAGCTTCAAACACTCTCAGATCTAAAGCCGGTTTTTGATACTCAGTACGGCACCATTACTGCGGGAAACTCTGCCGCGCTTACAGACGGCGGAGCCGCAATACTTTTAATGTCCGAGGAAAAAGCCAAGGCCCTTGGGTATAAGCCGATGGGCTATGTACGCTCCTATGCTTACGGTGCGGTTGATCCGGGCGATGAGCTCTTAATGGGTACGGCGTACTCGACACCCCGGGCGCTTGACCGCGCGGGTCTTACTCTAAGGGATATTGACCTCATAGAGATGCACGAGTCATTTTCAGCTCAGGTTCTTTCTAACCTGAATGCGTTCGCATCCAAGAAGTTCGCACGGGAAAAACTGGGAAGGAGCGAGGCTATAGGTGAGGTCGATATAAATAAGCTAAACGTTTCAGGAGGCTCAATTGCCATAGGACATCCGTTCGGGGCGACCGGCGGGAGGCTTATCATTACGCTTCTTCACCGTATGGCAAAGAGGAGCGCGAATATCGGGCTGGTCACATTGTCCGCAGCGGGAGGGATCGGCGTATCTATCGTATTCGAAAAAGAATAGGGCGCTTAAAGGCTAAGATAGCATGAACAGCATATCTATTGAACCGCAAAAATCCGGGGTCTCGATCCTTAAAATTAATACTCCTTCGAGTGACGAAAACTTTCTTTCCGGAGAATGTATAGAGAAGCTTGAGGAATTTCTGGATACCATTGAAAGACAGCTGGACATGGTCGAGAGTGATGATGAGATAAAAGCCGTGATACTGCTTAGCGGCAAAGACAGAAGTTTTATAAGCGGCCCTGTATTCAGTGAGTATTTGAATTTTACTTTAGCGGACGAGGGCAGGACATACTGCCTGAGACTCCAGGACCTGTGCGATAAGATTGAGAATTCGAGGACACCGTTCGTAGCGGCAATTAACGGCAAGTGCCTGGGTATAGGGCTTGAGCTTGCGCTTGCCTGTAACCTTAGGGTTGTGTCCGGGACAAATAAAACGCTCCTTTCTATGAACCAGATTGACTACGGGCTTATTCCTTCAGCGGGAGGTATGCAGAGGCTCGCGAGGATATTAGGGACCAAGCAGGCGCTCGATTTGATCCTCTCTGGCGAGCATGTAGACGCCGATGATTCTATGGACATGGGGCTTGTGGACGAGCTCGTGCCCGAGGAGCTGCTGCTCAGGATCGCGGAGGCCAGGGCGATTGAGCTTATTACAAAACAATCGCATCAAAAGAGGTTCAGCTTAAAAGGCATACCAGGCACGTTAATAAATGAAAACCCTGTAGCGAGAAAGATGCTTTTTAAAAAGATAAGGGGTGAGATAAGAGTAGAGAGAGAGCAAAGTAAGAACGCTCAGATGATGGCGATAGAGGCGCTAGAGATAGGGATTAACAGCAATAGCAGAGGGCTTCATGCCGAGTCTGTTTACTTCGGAGAGCTTGCAGTGACCGGATACGCGAGACAGCTGATTAAGACTGAGATCTCGATCCAGGATGTAAGGAAGAGCGATCTGTACTCGAAAAGTGGTAGTGAGGCTACAGATAGTCTCGAAAAAGCTGCCGTAATCGGAGAATCCATGGGAGCTACCAGTATGGCCTCGCTCCTGGCGGATAACGGAACGGCTGTGAGATTAAAGTGTTCAGACGACCAGGCCGCGGGACGCGTGCTCAAAGGATGCCGTGATTACTTCTCCGATAAATATGTAGACTACGCGCAAAAAGATATGGTTCTTGAGAAGAAGCTCGATCTCATTAGCCCGGCCACTGAGTATACGGGGTTTAAGAGGGCCCGGATTATAGTCGAAGCAGAGTCTGAGGACCTCGAGATTAAAAAGAATGTATTGAGTGAAGCAGAGTCCGTAAGCATAAGCGACGCTGTGTACCTCACCTGCTCATTTGCGCTCCCGGTTTCCCTTGTTGCGCAGGACTGCCGGAGGCCCGATAAGGCTGTAGGCATGAATGTGCTCGGATTATTAAATGACTCTGAGCTCCTTGAGATTTCGGCCTCTGACCGTACGTCAAAAGAGACAGTAGCTGAAATAGTCGGTATCGTAAGGCGCCTCGGTAAGACCCCACTGGTTATTAAGGACGGGGCAGGGTTCTATACCTCCAGGGTGTGGCTTTCGTACTTGAACGAAGCCCTACACCTTCTGAGTGAAGGGGTGCTGTTTGACGACATTGAAGAAGCCATGACCGGGTTTGGATTTGAGGACGGACCACTAAGCGCAATAGACGAGGCCGGGCTCACACTTGTGCGAGACGGGTTGAATATACTATTTGAGCATTTCGGTGAAAGGCTCAAGCCCCATCCCTATCTAGATCTGATGATAGATGATGGCAGGCTGGGCGCCGTCTCTGAAAGAGGGTTTTACAAATACATTAAGGATGAAAAGCGTTTTGACAAATCAATCTATAAGCTTCTTTCTATAAATGAGAGAGATATTGAGGGCGTGTCTCTTGATTATATACAGGAGAGGCTCTTGCTTTCAATGGTAAACGAGTCGCTAATATGTCTAGAGCAAGGGGTTCTGCCGGGAGCAAAGGAGGCGGATGTCGCCTGTGTGCTGGGACTCGGGTTCCCGCGGTACAGAGGTGGTCCCTTCAGGTATATTGATTCGGACGGAGCCGCTGAAACACTTAAGAAGCTTCATAATCTGAGTATTAAGTACGGCGCCCGATACACACCTCCGCCACTTCTTAAGGACGTGGCAGTGGGGCCGAACAGGTTCTATGAGGACTGATTTTTGAGTTCGGGTGCAGATTAATATGTATATTGTGATTGAGTAGTTATAATTTATAAAAATTTCCTCCGGGTGCAGGATGACAACGAAATCAAAATCCAGATCTAATGTAGAATCAAAAGAAAAGAAGTCCTACATAAAACCTGCGGTTATAGCGCTTTCGGTACTGGGGCTTATTGTGTCTCTGTACCTGACTTACCTGCATTATTCAGAAGGGCAGACCGCCTTCTGCGCGGAAGGCTCTCAGTGCGATGAGGTCAGACAGAGCGATTTTTCTACAATTCTTGGTATTCCCGTGGCCCTCTTCGGCTTGCTGGGTTATGCCTTGATTATCGTCTTTAGCATTATTTCAATCTCTAAAAAAAGAAGATGGCTCCTCCTTTACATTTTAGCTCTCGGCGGGGTTACGTTTTCTGCATACCTCACCTACGTCGAGCTCTTTGTAATAAAAGCCGTATGCAAGTACTGCGTGATTTCGGCGTTAATAATGACCACGATATTTTTAATTCTCCTTTTCGGAAAGAATGAGTATTATCCCAAGTTCTCAGGGGTTAAAACTACCCTGCTCGGACTGTGTGTTGTTTTGGTCGTGCTCGTAGGCGCGTTCTCGCTTCAGTACGAGCAGCTGGCTGAGGCTAAACTGCCCTCTTATGAAATAACTCCTGCGGACAGCTACACCGTAAGCCTGGCCAAGTACATGGGATCGAGGGGAGCCACGATGTATGGCTCTTACAAATGCCCTCACTGTAACGATCAGAAAAAAATGTTCGGAAGCGCGTTTAAGTACATCAATTACGTCGAATGCCATCCGAAAGGTCCAGATGCAAACCCATCTCTTTGCTTTGCAAGGGGGGTACAGAATTTCCCTACCTGGGAGATAAACGGCAATTACTATCAGGGAGCGATGTCTCTTGAGAGACTCTCTGCCCTCTCTGGGTTTGAGAGCACCGGGCAGTAGTATGGTTGTCGCTAGTGGCTGTATTTGGAGTTATGTATAATCTGCCGGAAGCCCGATTATCTTTGCGACAATCCTGTTAAAGCTTAGCTTTAAACACCCTCTTTATTCCCCTTTAGATTTTATAGTTTTTGCGAAATTATGATTTACATGGGCTGCACTATGCATTATATTATAAGTGTCGGAAAACTTTATAATATCAAAGGTGATGGTAATGACACAGCCTAACTTAGATAAAGATTTAGAGAGCCTTAAGGACAACGTGGCCAGTCTCCGCGCTGATCTGTCACAGATTACTCAGACCCTATTGGATAAGGGTAAGAGCGAGACAGAGGTTGCGAAGGACAGGCTTATAGAAGAGCTCAAGTTCGAGCTTGATGCAGCCAAGGCCAAGGGCAAAGAGACGGTTGAGAGCGTTGAGAGCCAGATTCAGGAAAAGCCTTTTCTGAGTCTCCTAATCGCTTTTATAGTCGGTCTTGTTCTTGGGAAATTGTTTGATCGCAAGTAAGGAGTAACCCAAATGAATATCCTGAGGGTACTGTCACTCTTATTTAAATCCGAAGCGGGCGCCGCGAAAGCGGCTATGAGCCGATTAGTAGTATTCCTTATCTTATTTCTGGTCGCGCTTGTAATCGCAGTTATGGGGCTTGGATTTTTGCTATGGTCGTCATATTTGTATTTATCAACCATAATGTCTCCGTTCTTTGCTGCTCTTGCGACAGGCGGGGGAGCGATATTACTCGGTGTGATAATAGTGTTGGCGGCGGCCCTTATTACGGGAAATAGTAAGAAAAGTAAAAAGGACGGGGTCTATAAAGAGTTCTTAAGCTCTGAGGATCTGGGTTCGGCGTCTGATTTTATTAACGAGCACCCTCTGGAGTCAGGCCTGACGGCCGCGGTACTCGGATTTATTGCAGGCTCGTCTCCTGATGCGCGCCGCACCATTACGGAGCTCCTGGTCGAGTTTAAACAAAACCAAAGAATGAACTGATTTACTCGATACCTTTCCTTGTAGACTCTAGTATAAATTTAGTGAAGATTGATTTTGATATTTCCGTATCTTCAAGCTCGGGGTGCCACTGTACTCCCAGGATGAAAGGCGCCGCTTCTGTTTCAATACCCTCTACAATCCCGTCTGAAGTGACGGCGTTTACGCTAAGACCTTCGCCGACTTTATTCACAGACTGGTGGTGGTAGCTCTTTACCGGGAAGTTGTTTCTGCCGGCAATCTCATATAGTACTGTACCCTCAGTAACCTCGATTTCGTGGACCCGGCCATTTTCGTGCACAAGAGCATCGGGTAAGTGCGAGTGAATGTCCTGGTGTAGAGAGCCTCCGTAGAATACGTTTAGCAGCTGCATACCGCCGCAGATGCCGAGCACTGGTTTTTTACCTTCTATAGCCTGCTCCAAAACCCTGAACTCGGTCTCGGTCCTTTCGATGCTCATAGGCTTTAGTTTCGGGTGGGGTTCTTCGCCATAGAATTTAGGGTCCATATCGCGCGAGCCCGGGAGCAGTAGGCCGTCTACTGTATCCATGGTCTCTGTTATTAGCTCATCGTTCCCTGTAATCGATGGTATAAGCACAGGTATCCCGCCCGCTCCTATCACGGCGTGAGCATATTTCTCTTCTATGACGAAATGCCCGTCTTTTAAGTCCGTAGTGATTGCGATTACAGGTTTTTTACTAGGCATTGAACTTTCTTCTAAACAATGTCATAAGAGCTAAAGATAAGTGTCGGGTTAAAGAAATGCAAGCCTATACGGATTTTTACAGGCTATGATTGTCGTTTATAATCTACTTTCGGTAAGCCCGGGCAAAACGGATCGGAATTCAGTACATACGGCAGCTTGAGGCCGTTCTCTGATTCTGCTATTTATTGCCTTAACTATAGAGCTAAACCAGAGGTCGGAGATTTAATCTGGAATGAACGATTTAGACGAATATAGCCGCCAGCTCTTAAGAGACTTAAGGGCGCTTGAGATGATGATTGATTCCGGAATGATCGAGTCCGGTGTGAAGCGGATTGGGGCCGAGCAGGAACTCTATATCGTTGATCATTACCTGAGACCTAAAGCTGTAGTGGAAGAGGTACTTAGAAGGCTCGACGACCCTCACTTTACGATTGAGATAGCCAAGTTCAACATTGAAATCAATCTCGACCCCCTACCATTTGGCGGAGAATGCTTGACCGGGCTCGAGCGGCATACCGATAATCTGATCTCCAAGCTAAACAGTGTGCTCAGTGCTATGGGTCTCGATAGTGTTATGACCGGCATACTGCCCACTATAAGGAAATCCGATCTCGAGGCAGAGAACCTTACTGCAGGTGAGCGTTACATTGAACTATGCAGGAACCTGAACACAGAGCGGCGCTCGCCTTTTGAGTTCAGGATCAGGGGCACGGACGAGCTTATAGAGAGTCATGACACTCCGATGTTTGAGAGCTGTAACACCAGTTTTCAGGTGCATCTTCAAGTTAATCCGGAAGAAGCCGTCAGTCTCTACAACCTTGCTCAGACAATCTCTGCGCCTGTACTCGCATGCGCTGTTAACTCGCCCCTTCTTCTCGGGAAACGGCTCTGGAACGAAACCAGGATTGCGCTCTTTCAGCAGGCTGTGGACACACGCGTGAGCTCTCACACACAGAGGCAGAAAAGCGCAAGGGTTACGTTCGGGAAGGAGTGGGTCAGGGACTCGGTGCTCGAGATCTACCATGACAATATCTCCAGGTTCAGCGTCATTCTGGGCCCTGAAGTAAATGAGGATTCACTGGCTGTGTTGGAGAACGACAATGTCCCTAAGCTCCGCGCGCTACAGCTTTTCAACACTACGGTTTGGAGGTGGAACAGGATTTGTTACGGGGCTACGGAAGGTAAGCCTCACCTTAGGATAGAAAACCGCATACTTCCCTCGGGTCCTACCGTCACGGACGAGATAGCGAATGCGGCCTTCTGGCTCGGACTCATGAGCGGGATGCCGGAAGTGTACACGGACGTTACACGGTTGATGGAATTTGACGATGCTAAGGATAATTTTGTTAAATCTGCCAGAACCGGTCTCGATAGCAAGCTTAAATGGATGAACGGATCGAGTGTTCCTGCAGATGAGCTTATTCTGAACGAGCTTTTGCCAATATCGAAATCTGGGCTCAGGAATGCTGGTATAATAGACAAAGATATTGATCGTTATCTTGGCATTATAGAGGAGCGCGTACGTAGTGGTAAGACGGGCGCGAGGTGGATTCTTGATTCTTATTCCGGTCTCAAGAAGGAAGTCAAAGACCCGGAGGCGCTCTTGGCGGTAACGGCCGGTATGATGAGGAGACAGAAAAAGGGAGAGCCTGTTCATATGTGGGAAAAAGCAGGACTGGACGAAGCTGGGAGCTGGTTTGAGAGGTGCGAGTTTATAGAGCAGGTCATGACGACCGATCTGTTTGTAGTGCGTGAGGACGACCTTATTGATCTTGCCGCGGGTATTATGAGCTGGAAGCACATAAGGCACGTCCCGGTTGAAAACGATGAGGGTAAATTTACGGGTCTCCTTACTTCAGGAGCCGTGCTCAGTTTTTACGGGTCAAAGCTTGGTGAAGACCCGGGGCCGGTTCACGTGAGGGATATTATGATATATGACCCGCTGATTGTCTCGCCCAAGACAAAAACGCTTGATGCCGTGACGCTCATGTTTGAGCACAAAGTCGGCTGCCTCCCGGTGCTCAAGGCCGGCCGGCTGGTAGGTATAGTCACAGAGCATGACTTTATGAATCTATCGGCATATCTTCTTAAGCATCACATAGACCAAAACTCTGACACGGACTGAAAAAGCGAATTGAGTGACGTTAATCAGAAAAAGCGAATAATCGGAAAATACGGGGGAGAGATTCAGGGGCCGACTATAGTTTGTATCGGCGGCCTTCACGGGAACGAACCTTCAGGTGTGCGAGCTCTCAGATATGTATTAAATCAGCTCGAAAAAGAAAGTGTGCCATTCAGAGGCCACATAATCGGAGTAGCGGGTAATCTGAAAGCCCTCAAAAAGGGCGTCCGGTTTATAGACCGAGATCTAAACAGGATATGGCAGCCTGTTGAAATAGATAAACTCTTATCAAACGGAAACGACTCTCATCCGGAAGACGCTGAAGAGGCTGAGAGAAAAGATTTAATAAACGTTTTTTATGAGTACTGCTCTAATAAGGAATCTCCCGTTTATTTCCTTGATTTACACACAACTTCCTCAGACGGGAGCCCTTTTATAACCATTGCGGATACGCTTAGAAACAGGGCTTTTGCCCTTAATTATCCAGTCCCTATAATTCTGGGTATCGAAGAGCGTCTCGACAGTACGCTCCTGAACTACATAAACGAGCTCGGATATATTGCTATCGGTTTTGAAGCGGGCCATCACGACGATCCTTCCTCGGTAGAGAACTGCGTGGCAGCTCTATGGACAACCCTCGTAAACGCCGGATGTATAGATAAGAAAGACGCTGATGAGCTTGAAAAAAGCCGCTCCAGATTAAAAACTGCCGCAAGCAATCTAGGCGGATTCTATGAAGTGAGTTACCGACACGGAATAGAGAATGATAGCGATTTTAGGATGGAGCTGGGATTTAAGAATTTTGAAAGAATCCATAAGGGTGATCTGTTAGCCCGGAGCGGTGAGAGGGAGATAAAGTCTACTGAAAACGGAAGAATTTTCATGCCCCTATATCAAAAGCAGGGTGATGACGGGTTTTTCGTTTTACGGAAAATCAACCCACTCTGGCTAAGGTTGTCTACATACCTCAGAAAACTGCATGCCGGAGCCGTACTTACTGTACTTCCGGGAATACGCGGAGTAGACGGGAAATACGAAACGCTGGTAATCAATGATAAGATCGCCAGGTGGTACGTGATTGAGATTCTGCACTTGCTCGGCTACAGGAGAAAGACCCTTGAGGGCGGAAAACTGATAGTAAAAAAAAGGGCTTACGATATCAAAAGCCCCCGGGATTACAGCCTCTCGAATAAGACCCTTAAACTAAAATAACCCTGCCGATCTTAGCCATTAGCAATAAAAAGCCTTAAGAAAAAAATCTCTGTGAGAAACTCATTTATGCATTATTCTTAAGCTATGGGTGGTAAAGAATCATATATATATAAAGGGCTTTACTTTATTTTGGTCTCCTTGTTTCTAGCGTCGGCTTTTTATTTCGTATTTGGTGTTATATTCAAATACGGGCACCCTTTCTTTAATTTTTCGATTTTCCCAGTGTTCTTAGCTTCCTACATAGTGTTAACAGTAATTGTTTACCTGATTTCGTTTAAAGACAATTTTAAGACCGAGACCCAAAAAAGCACAGGTAGAACAAGAGCCACAGTGCTTGTTATGGTGGCGGCGCTTGTGCTTTCGGCGCTCTTCCCGGCGACCGCTCTTTTTGGCCTTTACCCTGTGACTATGGCCATGTTTCATCTGCTGATACTCTTTTACGCGGGCATAGCTGTGGCCGCGCTAAGCCTCTCCGGAGTTATCACTCTCTGGAGAAACGGCGCCGTATTCTCGGCGCTCAATAAAAGCGTATTCACATTTTCCGTATTGGTATCGCTTGGTATCTCGTATATGACTTTATACCTATTCAGACTTTTACCGCTCTCTTAATCAGGTAGTTTATAGTTAACGACTTGAAGAGGAGTTATATATGAATAATAAAATAAAGTTTTGTACGATAGCTCTTATTGTTATAATCTCACTATCCGCATGCTCTATTTTTAACCCGTTTGTAGGTAAGTGGAAGTCGGGTATCCTAGAGCTTGATTTTAAAGCCGATAAAAGCTTTAAGCTTATTATTGGCAGTACTATCTCGATCAACCTTGAAGGTGACTACAGTTACGATGACGAGACCCTCACGCTGAGCATCGAGGGAGATACGGACGTTACTTTCTCGTACACTTTTAAGGACGGGAAAAAAGAGCTTGTGCTTGTGCCAAAGAGTGACTTTGAATACATAAAGACTAAAATCGAGCTGAAAAAAGAATAATTTTCTTACACATATTTCCCTTTAATATAATCAAATGATACAGCTATCTGGTATATCCCTATCTTTTGGCTCAAGAGAGATATTTAAGAGCCTGAACTGGAACATCAAACAGGGCAAGAGAATCGGTCTCTTCGGCCCAAACGGTGTCGGTAAGACCACGCTCTTAAACATGATCGCGGGCAGGTTCGCGCCCGATGAAGGTAGGCTTTCAATTCCCCCTTCGCACGTGATCGGCTATCTGCCTCAGGAGGCTCAGGAAACAGCGACAGACAAAACCGTTCTCTCTGAAGCCCTAACCGCGTTTAAGGATATAATGGAGCTTGAGAGGGAAGAGGAAGAGCTTACTAAAGAGCTTTGTGAGAGTGATGATCAAATATCCCCTGAGTATCAGAAAATCCTTTTGAGACTAGACACGGTACATGAAGAGCTTAGGTCCAGGGACTCGCACACCGTACGTTATCAGACTGAGAAGATGCTCACCGGGCTTGGGTTTGAGGCCGGGGAATTAGAAAAAGAGATCGGCACTTTCTCGGGCGGGTGGAGGATGAGGGTCGCGCTTGCAAAGCTCCTGCTTCAAAAGCCCAATGTACTCCTTTTGGACGAGCCCACGAACCACCTCGATATTGAAAGTATCGACTGGCTGGAAAGTTATTTAGAAAGGTTAGAAGGAAGCGTAGTGCTGGTGTCTCACGACCGCTATTTTCTGGACAGAATGGTGAACACTATTGCAGAGTTAGAGAGCGGGCAGATTACTGAGTACACAGGCAATTACTCTACCTATCTTACTGAAAAGGGCTCAAGGCTTGAAATACAAAAAGCAGCTTATGATAATCAGCAGAGAAAAATAAAGGATACAGAGCGGTTTATAGAGAGGTTTCGCTACAAGAATACCAAGGCAAAGCAGGTGCAGAGCCGGATAAAAATGCTCGAGAAGCTCGATAGGCTTCCCGAGCCTGCAAGCGACAGTGCGCCGATACATATTAAATTCCCCGAGCCTGAGCGATCGGGCAAAGTGGTGCTTGAGCTATCTGAATTTTCTAAAATCTATCCTGGCGAAGGCGGCGGAGAGAAAGAGGTGTTTTCCGCAGCGGGACCGCTAAGTATTTCAAGGGGCGACAAGATCGCTCTAATAGGTAAAAACGGAGCAGGCAAGAGCACGCTATCGCGAATACTCGTTGGTGATGAGCCGTTTACCGGGGATAGAAAAGCGGGGCATAACGTCGAGCTTACATTTTTTGCTCAGCACCAGGCTGAGACGCTTGATCCTAAAAACACCATAATCGAGGAGCTTGAGTCTGAGAGCAGGGGTCGGAGCGAAACCGAAATCCGCTCACTCCTGGGAGCTTTTCTCTTCTCGGGTGAGGAGGTATACAAAAAAGTGGGGGTGCTCTCGGGAGGGGAAAAGAGCAGGGTAGCCCTGGCAAAGACACTCCTATATCCAAAGAACTTCATGATTCTGGACGAGCCTACAAACCACTTGGACATTCAGTCGAGGAATGTTCTCGTAGACGCGCTAAGGCAATACGGGGGCACCTTTGTTGTTGTCAGCCACGACCGGCATTTTCTTGACCGGGTGGCAAACAAGGTCTGGTACGCTGAGGATAAGAGAATTGTTACTTACCCCGGAACCTATTCAGAATTCCATTATCACCAGAACCTAAGGGAGAGCGGGGGCGGCAATTCGATATCAAGCATCGATGCCTCAACACCCGCACAGGTTTCTCCTGAGAGAAACCCGGAAGAAAAAAGGCGTGAGGATGCCAAGAGACGTAACCGTCTGTACAGGGAGCTCAAGGAGCGAGGGCTCGAGGGTATGGAAAACTGGAGCGAGCTAACATCCGCTCAGCTAAGCGACGCTCTTAAAGAGCTTGAAGTGAAAATCCACAGTTTTGAGGATGACAGGGATAGAGTCGAGAAATACTTGGCCGATCCCGAAAGCTTCAAAGATAAGGAAAGCTCGGAAGAAGCCGCTCGCAATTTTAACAGTCTCAACGACCAACTGAAAAAACTATACGAGACCTGGGACTCGGTATCCTCTCACATAGATAATATTTCCAGCGAATAAATTGCCTACTCCTCGTATAGCTTGATCTCAAGCTCCGGGTGAGCCCCGGGAAGGGCTGTCCTGAACCAGATAAACGGCAGCAGCGGATTGGGAAGCCAGTATAGCCACCCAAGATTCTTTACCTTATTACCGTCTTTGGCAACAAAATCCTGCCAAACGTATAGGAATTTATAAGGACATAGTCCCGGAATGTAATTGGTTTTAAATCCATCCGTCTTAAGGTATTTCCCGCTTATGTAGTAATTGCCTTCAAACGGAGTAATACCCCACCCAAGGGGTCCCTCAGCCAGTAGAGCTCCGGAATGTCTGTGAGTAATACGGACGTATTTTTTTGTTTTAGGCATATATTATCGGATGGATTTAGATGCCTTTAGATTCGCAGACCACGTCTCTTGATTTTATTCCTGCCTCGGCATCGCTGTACTAATATTATTCCTGCTCTCGCTCACATACTACGTTCACTCGCGGCCCCCAGCCTCTGTCCCCAGGTTAAGACCTGCCGTATGCCATGTTCTCGAGCCTTCTGATGCGCTCGTCCATGGGCGGGTGGGTGCTGAAGAGTGCGCCAAGCCCTTTCCCTGTTAGCGGGCTTGCAATAAGCATGTGAGAGGTGCTGTCGGCGACCTGCTCGCTCACCTGAAGCGGGACTCGTCCTGAAGCTGCTCCCAGTTTTCTGAGCGCGTTTGCCAAAGATATAGGGTTCCCGCTTATCTCGGCCCCTCCCTTGTCGGCTCCGTATTCCCTTGTTCTCGAAATTGCGAGTCTGATTACCGTAGCCGCTATTGGAGCAAGTATAACCATTGCGATTAGTGCTATAGGGTTTCCGCCCCTGTCTCTTCCACCACCGAAGAACATTGCGATATAGGCCATATAAGTGATTGCCGTGGCCAGAGTGGCTGCAATCGAGCCGATTAATATATCTCTGTTCTTAATATGGGCAAGCTCGTGAGCTAGCACACCCTTAAGCTCGTCACGGGTGAGCAGTCTCATAATTCCCTGTGTTACCGCGACTGCAGAGTGGTTGTAGTTCCTGCCTGTAGCAAAAGCATTAGGCTGGTCCTGCGGAGTGATATACACCTTGGGCATAGGGAGTCCTGCGTTTTGCGCAAGCTCCTGAACGTCTCCGTAAAGCTCGGGCGCGTCCTCGTACTTTACCTCTTTTCCTTTGTAAAGGGACAGCACGATCTTGTCGCTCCACCAGTAGCTGGCAAAGTTCATGATGAGTGCGATGATAAGCGCGATCGTTGCGCCGCCCTGGCCCCCGAAATATGCGCCGATTGCGATCAGAATGCCCGACATACCGGCAAGTAGTATTACGCTTTTAAGAGTATTCATATTTTCTCCTCTTTCTAATAAATGTACCTATATTAATCCGTATGAGCAGATATATTATCAAGATAATGCTTGAGACCTAAAATTCAAGTATGATTTCATGCGTTAAAATTTACCGACAATAGGGAACTTCAAATGTCAGGTTTGATAATATGGCAGTTAATAGGCTCGTTCACCAATGTATTCCTGCTGACGAGGACTCTGGATTATTTTCTAAAAAGATTCCGTGTTGCTGACAGGAAGAGGGCTTATATAGTATTTTTGACAATAGCTTTAATCGACCTTGCAGGTCTGGTACTATTTTTCGGCGGTTTGCGCATAGGTCTTCACGCGTGGCTAATGTATTATATGCCGTTTCTGGTAATGTGGCTGCTCAAAGACCTGATAGAAGCTTCGAGGAAGGAAAAGGAGAAGGCCCAGGCAGTAGAAACTGAATAGAATGAGGCGACGTATAACCATGGAAATTTCGGACAGGAAAAATCAGAAGATAGATATAGTTCTTACGCTCTACGGAGATATTCTATATGAGCTTACTCAGAGGATTAACCAAAAGGCCGTAGACTATGACGCCGTGAAAAGTGCTGCGCGCGAGGTGCTTGATGAATCTCTCACGGATATGGACCTTTCCACAATACTCAAGCTCGAAGGCAGCTTGAACGGCAAATTCCCCGGTGTTCAGAACCGCTTAAAGAACCTCCTTAAAGTCCAGGTAAAAAAGCGAGTCCTAAACGGGCACAGTCTATAAATCTATCAAATTAGTAACATCCGCTCATATACTTGCAGGGTTTTATAATATCCCTTTGACTTCTTTTTTATTCTTCAATAGAATTTCCCTCTGAGGTTTACAAATCTAAGAACCAAGGGAGAGGGTCTCTTATGTCACAGGACACAGTTGTAATGCAGACGGAGTTTCATGGGGTCGGCGCGCCTAAAAGGGGAAAAGTGCGCGATATATACGATTTGGGGGATAAGCTCCTGATCGTTGTTTCGGACCGTATTTCTGCTTTTGATGTAATTCTGCCCCAGGGTATACCTGGAAAAGGCGCCGTGTTAAATCAGATCTCTAAATACTGGTTCGACAACACAACCGATATAATTGTCAATCACCTGATCTCAACAGAGGTCTCTGATTTCCCGCATGCATTTCACGCATACGCAGATGTGCTCGATGGAAGGAGTATGCTGGTACAGAAGACAAAGCCGCTTCCTGTAGAGTGTATAGTCAGGGGCTACATCACGGGCTCTGGCTGGAAGGAATACCAGAAGAGCGAATCTGTTTGCGGTATAGCGCTTCCCTCGGGGCTCGTGGAATCGGATAAATTGGAGAACCCTATATTTACTCCTTCGACTAAAGCTGAAGAGGGGGAGCACGACGAGAATATAACTTTTGAGCAGACGGTCGAGCTCATAGGACAGGAGCTCTCGGAAAAGGTTAGGGACGTAAGTATAGCGCTCTATTCCAAAGCTAGAGACATAGCGGATAAGAAAGGGATTATTATTGCCGATACAAAATTTGAATTCGGTCTTGACGAGGGCGGGCAGCTGATTCTGATCGACGAGGCGCTTACGCCCGATTCATCAAGGTTCTGGCCCAAGGACGACTATGAGCCCGGCAGGGGACAGAAGAGCTTTGACAAGCAGTTCGTAAGGGACTATCTGAGCTCGATCGGCTGGGATAAAAACCCGCCCGCGCCTGATCTGCCTGAAGATGTAATAATAAAGTCCTCAGAAAAGTATCATGAGGCCCTGGATAGACTCATGGGCTGAGCAAAGTTTGTAAGATGTGCCGGACTTATTCGCGGGTATAGTAATACAATAGTCAGTATGAGGTATACAGGAAATTTTTTTAGTTTTTCCTGATAATGATTTCATTTGTTTCACAATAGGGGAGGGTAATACAAATGAAAAAGTGGATGAGCGCTAAGAATATCAGACCGCTAAGAAGACCGTTATTCTTTACTTTCACGATCTTCCTGATGAGCTTTGCATTAGTCGGAAGTTGCAGTAAAGACGGTGGGAATAACAATTCTCAGACTGATAATTCAATAGAATTTAATTTTACCGATGTTACCACTCAGGCAGGGCTTAATTTTAAACACGGTTTTATGAGCGGCGGGCCCGAATCGGAGCCTCAAAGAATCTCAGGTGGGGTAGCAGCGGGCGACTATGACAACGACGGCTGGGTGGATTTATATGTGATAGCGGGCGATGGGGGCGCTAACCGTCTCTTCAGAAACCTCGCAAACGGCACATTTCAGAATGTAGCAGATACAGCCGGAGTCGACATCACGGAGACTATCGGTGCCGGGCCCACGTTTGCGGATTATGACGGGGACGAAGACCTAGATTTATTTATAGGTGGTGTATTGCCGCAACGAGAGGTGCTTCTGTTCAATAATAACGGAGACGGAACATTCAGCGATGTTACATCTGACTCCATGCTTGATAGCGTTAGTAAAAAATACACTTTCTCTTCAGCATTCGGCGACTATGACATGGACGGTGACTTGGACCTCTTTATGACGCATTGGGGATCGGGAGTAGCTTTCAGTGACCAATCCTCGGAGCATCTGTGGAGAAACAACGGAGACGGCACATTCACCGATGTGAGTATCGAGAGCGGTATTGCACCGGTATATTGGGGACAGTTTCCTTTAGGATTCACACCCAACTGGTCGGATATAAATAACGACGGATACCTCGATATGCTCATAGCCGGCGATTTTGGCACGTCAAAGATATTCATCAATCAGAAAGACGGGACGTTTTTAGAAACGACGACTGATGTAATCGATGATGAGAACGGTATGGGGGCTGCTGTTGGCGATTATGACAACGATCTTGATTTCGACTGGTTTGTTTCGAGTATTTATGACCCAAACGGCGTGGCTGAGGCGAACTGGGGCGTTTCCGGAAACCGCCTTTACAGAAATAACGGGAATGGGGTATTCACAAACGTAACGGAGCCCGCAGGTGTCGAGCATGGCTTCTGGGGCTGGGGAAGCTGTTTTGCCGATCTCAACAACGACACTAACCCGGACCTGGTACACGTAAATGGTTTCAGCACACCGAGCGCAGGAGAGTATTTTAATGATCCTGCAAGGGTGTTCATATCAAACGGTAACGGCACTTTTACGGAGAGCGCGCAAGAGCTTGGACTGAACGATACCGGGCAGGGCAGGGGAATCGTTTGCTTTGATTACGATAAGGACGGAGATATAGATATATTTATAACCAATAACGACCAGCAGGTGAAGATGTTTAGGAACGACGGCGGGAACCAGAATAACTTCATCAATATAAGCCTTACCGGGCTTCCGCCCAACACACAGGGCGTGGGTGCCAAGATCATTATTACTGCTTCTGGTCAGAAGCAGATAAGAGAGATCAGAGCCGGAAGCAACTTTGTTTCACAGAACCCGGCATACGCTCATTTCGGTCTAGGTAGTGCTGAAGTCTTAGATGATATAGACATTGAATGGCTCGATGGCTCCACGTCAAATCTGCAGAACGTAGCTGCCAATCAGTTTCTCGTAGTGGGTCATCCCTTAAACTGATTTATATATTCGAACATAGCTGCTGTAACTTAATGTGATGCGGCTAGTGTGTTGTATCTATTCGGATATTATTCCCGAGGTTTTAACCTCACAGGTATAATCTCTTCATTCTAAAACAACGGTAAAACAATATGAAATCTGTAAGCATACTGGGATGCGGCTGGCTGGGGCTTCCTCTGGCAGAAAGCCTGCTTGAGAAGGGCTATAGTGTAAAAGGTTCGACCAGGAGCCCAGGTCAATTGAGTCACCTGAAATCAAATGGGATAGAGTCATACTATATATCGCTTAACCCTTACATGATCGGCAGGAATATCCGGGGTTTTCTTTCCTCGGATGTGCTGATAATTAACTTCCCGCCCGAAAGAAGAGATGATATAGAGACCTATCACGAAGCTCAGATAAAATCCCTATTATCAGAGCTCAGGTATAGTCAGGTCACTAAGATAATCTTCGTAAGCTCAACGTCCGTATATCCCGATCTAAACCGCGAAGTGGTTGAGGAAGACGCCATTTCACCCGAGAAATTGTCAGGAAGAGCGCTACTTTCAATAGAGAGGTTACTTCTGGATAATAAAAATTTCAAAACAACCGTGCTAAGGTTCGGTGGTCTGATTGGGTATGACCGAAAGCCCGGAGCCTTCCTTTCCGGGAGAAAGGGGCTTACAGGTGGGGGCTCCCCGGTAAACCTGATACACCGTGACGACTGTATCGGGGTTATCGAAACTATATTGAAAAAAGGTGTTTGGGAAGAGACTTTTAACGCGTGTGCCGATATACATCCCAATAGAAAGGACTACTACACAGAGCAGGCAGGGATCGGCGGTTTTGATCCCCCGGAGTTTGAAGAATCGGAAAAAAGTGCATATAAAATCGTTAACTCGGGGAAATTAAAGAGCCTGACCGCTTACGATTTTAAGTATCCCGACCCTTCGACAATAAGAGAAAATTAGCCCCTGAGCGCAGACTAAGTGGGCTTTTCGTGCTTGGTTTTATTCCCCATTCTGTTATAATTATCAGTATTGAATAGTAATAATCCTATTGGGGTATCGAAAATAAACCGCACCAACCTGAATGAAACCTGTTCCAGGTTTATCAACTGCTTGTATAAAAAGATCATATGACATCAATATATTGCCTATATATTGAAGCTGAAATAATACCGGAGATTGAACTCTATAGTCTAGATTCCCAAGGAGGATACCGCTAACTGCTATGCAAGATTCCACAGTTTTTGAAAACGGCGTTAAGAGAGAGCTTGAGTTTGAGGATAATGCGATAATAAAAGAGCTCTACGGACAGCAAAATACAAACCTAAAGGAAGTAGAGAACCTTTACGGTGTGAAGATCCACTCAAGAGGCGGCAAGCTGAGTTTCGAAGGTGAAGACGTGGAGGTCCAGTCAGCTCACAAGCTCTTAAAGGAAATATACGCCCTCATCGAAAAGGGCTACACTCTTAACCCCGGAGACCTGGAGCTTGCTTCCCGTATTGTGGAAGAAAACGACATTAAGCTCGAAGATATATTTCTCGATACCATATGCGTATCTACAAGGAAGAGGATTATAGCACCCAAGAGTCTTACGCAAAAACTTTATATAGAGTCGATACGAAAGCATGATATCGTGTTCGGTGTCGGCCCTGCAGGGACGGGAAAGACCTATCTTGCAATGGCTATGGCAGTGTCGGCATTCGTCAATAAAGAAGTGAACCGTATAATACTGACTAGGCCCGCTGTTGAGGCTGGGGAAAAGCTCGGGTTTCTTCCCGGCGACCTCTCTCAGAAAGTTGACCCGTACTTAAGGCCGCTATTGGACGCGCTTTTTGACATGCTGGACTACGATAAGGCATCGAGGCTTTTAGAGAAAGGAGCTATCGAGGTTGCGCCTCTGGCATTTATGAGGGGAAGAACCTTAAACGACGCGTTTGTGGTATTGGACGAGGCTCAAAACACCACTTCGATGCAAATGAAAATGTTTCTTACAAGGCTCGGTTTTAGCTCAAAGGCGGTTATAACCGGAGATACCACACAGGTAGACCTTGCCTCAGACGAGAAATCGGGACTCCTTGAAGCCGAAAAGCTGATAAAAAATATAAACGGTATTTCATTTGTATATTTTTCGAAACACGATGTAGTCAGACATCCCCTTGTCAGAAAAATAATTGAAGCTTATGAAAATTTTTCGTAAGCTTTGTGTTATAATCTTACTGTGAATTCTTTATATTATTCCGGAGGCATTAATGTATAAATTGTTTATCATACCGGCATTACTCATAAGCATNTTTCTTTATTCGGGGTGCACACGCNACTGGCAGGATCCGGATACTTCTATTGCGGCTGCTAATATCAGTATTGCCGGTCTTTTGACAAACCGTGATATTTACGACAGCGCAGGGGTCAAGGTGATAGGAAGAGTGTGGTACGTTACGCGGGGTAATATAATTGAAAACAAAGACGGGAGTGAGGATATTTATACTACTTTTGTATTAGCAGACAGGAAAGGCACTTCTATAGATATTTATGTGCCTGGGGAGGCTCCGATAAACGATGGGGATTTCCTTCGTGTAGTAGGTATATATAGAAAGCAGTTTCAGTCAGAAGGCGACTATTTTTCAAATCGAATAGATGCTGTCAGACTGGAGACCTGGCAACCGGGTACCGGTTATTGGATAAGAGAATACGAGTTTGATTGATTAAGCCCTTTATAATTACCCTAGAGCTATTTCAGAATATCTCATTTAGAAAAAGAATCTTTTCTCTGGACGCCCCAAGAGATACGGCGTATAAGGGTACTCCCGTGGATTCCTCAATCGCATCCAGATAGCGTCTTGCCTGAGTTGGAAGCTCAGTCACATCTTTTGCACATGATATATCTTCGTTCCAGCCTTCTAATTCTTTATATACGGGTTCACATTCACTTAGCATGTGGTTATTGGAGGGGTAATCTGAAAGCACTTGCCCTTTATAGCGGTAAGCCGTGCAAATATTTATCTTTTCAAACCCCGATAGCACGTCGAGCTTGGTGAGCGCTATATACGATATACCGTTTATCATTGACGCATACTTAATGGCGAATGCGTCAAACCACCCGCACCTTCTGGATCTTCCAGTAGTAGCCCCGTACTCTCCGCCTAACTCTCTTAGCCGCTGTTCTGTGTCCCCTGATATTTCAGAAGTGAACGGGCCCTCTCCGACTCTCGTTGTGTAGGCCTTGGCTATGCCTAAAACGGAATCGATTCTGGTCGGGCTTACTCCTGTGCCCGTGCATGCTCCGCCCGAGCTGGCACTTGAGGATGTCACATAGGGGTAAGTGCCGAAGTCAATATCCAGGAGCGCTCCCTGGGCGCCCTCGAAAAGTATGTTTTTCCCTTCAGTTATCGAGTCGTTAAGGAGTTTAGATACGTCGCAGGTAAACTCCATGAGCTCCTTTCCATAAATTGAGTACTGCTCTAAAATATTCTCGAAATTAAGAGGCTCTTTCCCAAGCACTTTAGATATATAGAGGTTTCTGTCCGGGAGAACATCTTTTAGTCTTTGGGATAAAGCGTCCGTATCTATTAAGTCTGAGACCTTTATGCCTCTTCTCGCGGCCTTGTCTTCATAAACGGGGCCTATGCCCCTTCCTGTCGTGCCGATCTTGGTGTTTCCGTTTGACTCTTCCCGCCCCTTATCGATCTCTTTATGGTAGGGCATAATAACATGCGCCCTGTCGCTTATCTTAAGATTATCACAATCGGCTTTGTACCCTGCGGCGCGGAGGTCACGTATTTCCTCGAGCAGCACTTTAGGGTCGATAACTACACCGTTTCCTATAACCGATACCTTGCCCTCACGGAGGATTCCCGAAGGGAGGTGGTGGAGTACAACTTTTTCATCCCCGATTACTATTGTGTGGCCTGCGTTATTTCCGCCCTGGTAACGGGCTATGATGTCCACTTTCTCAGAGATCAGGTCGACGATCCTGCCCTTACCCTCGTCTCCCCACTGCGCGCCGATCACTACCACATTGGGCATTGTCAGATACCACCTTTGAGGAGTTCTTCCAAGTTAGAAAACTCTTTTCCGGCGCCCCTTTTGGATTCGATCAGTTTAAGCTTTCTCGGAGTCTCAAGCAAGATTACGCCGTAGAAATTTGAGGTTTGATTTTCCTTAAGTCTCTGAGCCCTTTGCTCCGGATTTAAATTCAGGTCTAAAATCACTTTGAAGCCGCTTGATCTGAGCCATTCTGCCAGGTGTATGGCTTCGCGCCTCAGGCTTGCTTTCTTGGGTATTACGACAAAGTGTATTTGATTGTCTTCTAGGTTCTCTTTTGTGTAATCAAGGAGCATCTCCAAATCCACCGCGAAACCGGTAGCCGGGGAGTCATATCCGTACTTACCCATGAGCTCGTCATATCTCCCGCCCCTGATCAAAGTAGATTGGATGTCGCGAGACAATATCTCGAACGTTACGCCCGTATAGTAGTTAAACCCTCTAAGCTCCGCGAGGTCGACATTTACATCACAGTCAAGGTTATAATCGTCGACGACGCTTAGAACTTTTTCGAGCTCTTTTACATATTTTTGGATCGAAGGGATTTTTTTGGCTTGCTCTAAAACCTCTCTCCCGCCAAAGAGCTCGGGGAGGATTTTAATGGTGTCTTTTACTTTCTTAGACGCATCGGATTTGCGGATAGCTCTTGCTAATTCTTCCTGATCTTTTTTTTTAAGCGCGTCCTCAATATGTTTTCTGGACTCGCCTGTTTGCCCGAGCAGGCTCCTCAATATCCCGGTATGCCCGATGTCGAGCACAAGTCTTTTTATACCTGACTTGCCAAGAGACTTTATGCCGAGCGCAATTATCTCTCCGTCCGCCTCAGCCGAATTTAACCCGACAAGCTCGCAGCCCACCTGGAATATCTCTCTCTCTTTGCCGCTGCCCTTTTCCTCAAACCTCACCACTCTGCCGTTGTAGCAGAGTCTAAGGGGCGAAGTACCGTCCTTTAGCTGTGTCGCTACAATTCTTCCTACCTGAGGGGTGATATCGGGCCTTAGCGCTACAACCTCTCCTGTAGAGGGATCGACGAACTTTATGATCTTATTCTTGAGCTCATCGCCCAATCCTACAGATAGAGGGCCAAGATACTCAAATAGCGGGGTGATTATTCTTCTATAACCCCACCTGGCGAATTCTTCAAGGAGTCCTTCCTCGACTCTCCTGAGCTCTTCTGCTTTTCTGGGAATATAATCTTTAACGCCCTGGGGCAAACTTAGTCTGTCTGTCATTAACATTTAACCTGTGTAACTGAGATTATGTCGGGTAGCTGTCTTATCTTATCTATGACTTCCTCTGAGACCGGGGAATCGACGTTGGTAAATACTATAGCCCTTCCGCCAATTGCTTCCCTACCCAAATGCATACGTCCGATATTCACGCCGTTTTCTCCGAGCACTGAGCACATAGCGCCTATAAACCCCGGTTTGTCGTTGTTTTCGCTCACCAGGAGGTAGCCGCTTGGTACGACGTCTATGGATACGTCGTTTACTCTTACGAACCTTGGCTCTTCCTTCCCGAATATAGTGCCCGACACGTTGCTTTCGCCTTCCTCAGTCTTTACCTTTATTGTTATTAAACTCGTATAGTCTTTTGTTTTAGATGATTTTGATTCTATTACCTTTATCCCTTTATCCTCCGCTATAACAGGGGCGTTTACGAAGCTCACCGGAGTGTCCATCATGGGGGTGAGGAAGCCTTTCAGAGCCGCAACCGTAATTGGGTTGGTATCAAACTCCGAGACCTCCCCGTCGTACTCAATATGTATCTCTTGTACGCCGCCTTTACATAGCTGGCCCTGCAGGCTGCCGAGAAGCTCGGCAAGGTTTAGATATGGCTTCATTACTTTAATCACATCAAGGCTTACAGAGGGCATGTTAACGGCGTTCTTTACAACGTCGTTTACCAAAAAGTCAGCTACCTGCTCTGCAATCGCAAGCCCTACTTTGGTCTGCGCCTCTTCGGTAGAAGCTCCGAGATGTGGTGTGAATACTACGTTTTCGTCAAGCGTAAGGAGTGGGTTGCCTTCCTCAGGGGGCTCGTTTACGTAAACGTCAAATGCGGCTCCTGCAAGCTTGCCTTCGCTCACGGCCTGGGTTATGTCCTTCTCGTTTGCAACTCCGCCTCTTGCGCAGTTAATGAGTATTAATCCTGGTTTTGTTTTTTCGAATGTGTTTATATTTATAAGGTCTTTGGTGTCTGGGGTAAGAGGGGTATGAATTGTTATAAAATCCGCTCTCTCAAGAAGCTCATCCAGACTAACAAGATCGACACCTAATTTCTCGGCAGCCTCTTTTGTAAGGTACGGATCGTAGGCTATCACGTTCATCTTAAGTCCGATCGCTCTATCGGCCACGAGCTTTCCGATGTTCCCGAGCCCAATACATCCAAGGGTCTTCCCGTATATCTCGACACCCTTGAATTTGCTCCTCTCCCACTTGCCTGACATAAGCGATGCGTGGGCTTGGGGGATTCTCCTGGCAATTGACAGCATGAGCGTGATTGCGTGCTCGGCAGTCGTGATCGCGTTTGCCTCTGGGGTGTTCATGACGACTATGCCTCTTTTGGTGGCAGCCTGCACATCTACGTTGTCTACACCGATTCCGGCACGTCCTATGGCTTTAAGGTTCTTTGCCGCATCAATTATGTCCGAGGTTACTTTTGTCGCGCTCCTTACTATGAGGGCGTCGTAGTTGCCGACTATCTCAAGGAGCTCTTCTTTTGGCATACCCTTTTTTACGTCTATCTCCAGTCCGCCAGCAGATTCGAGAATGCTCAAACCTTCCTTAGCCAGACCGTCCGTTATTAATACTTTCACTTTTTCCTCCAAGAGTATTTTTGCAAATTTCCCTCTATGATTAGGATTGTAAATTTTCCTCTATGAATTGTTTAGGGGATATGTCAACGGCATAACAATATATGCGAGCTATGAAATGTTGTCAATCGGGCGCGGATTTAATAAAAGATGCCAAGGCTTTAAGAGTACTTTGTCTTGCGCCGGAATAATCTGTTAAACCCGGTCTTTATGACCGACTGCGGGATCGTTAACACCGTCTGTGACATGAAAGGAACTGCTTAAAAATTGTGAACTACAAAGTGTTAAGTTAATATTTGGGTCACTCATGGACGAAGCAAAGATGAATTTTATCGATCACCTGAGTGAGCTCAGGAAGCGTATTCTCTGGAGCGTGCTCGCGGTGGCGATCTTCTTTATACCGGCGTATGCGTTCTCTGAGCAGATTTTCGATTTCCTTATGAAGCCCCTTATCGAGAACCTGCCTGAGGGCAGCTCGCTTATTTTCACTAGGCCCGCAGAGGGGTTCACGACATATCTGAAAGTATCTTTCTTCGCCGCGCTGATTGTAGCCGTGCCGTTCATATTGTATCAGGCATGGAGGTTCGTTGCGCCCGCGCTCTATAAACAGGAAAGACAGATAGTCATACCTTTCATATTGTTTGGCTCGCTCTTTTTTATGCTAGGTGCGGCGTTTTGCTATTACGTCGCCTCACCGCCGGCATTTAAATTCCTACTCAACGAGTATTCCTCAGACTACGTTAAGGCGTTTCCCTCAATTAAGGAAGGGCTGTCGTTTTTCATGGCGCTAATATTCGGGTTCGGTCTTGTATTCGAGTTCCCGCTTATTATCTTCATATTGGCGAGGGTAGGAATTGTGACGAGTAAGTGGCTGAGGCAGAAAAGAAAATACGCTCTTCTCATAAGTGCGGTAGTGGCCGCTATCCTTACACCTACGACGGACGCGGTATCTATGATGCTGATGTTCGTTCCCATACTGGTATTCTACGAGCTTGGAATATGGGTCGCCTGGCTGTTCGGTAAGAAAAAAGTAGAGGCTCCCGAAGAAGCAGACGCCGACACGCCGTTCCCGTAAGTTGACAATTTCTCTAATTGAAAATAAAGTTTCATGTTGATGAAACCAGGCTATGTCGTGCTTTACGGCGAGCCTATTAATTTAATTCGAGAGGTAAAAGTCATGCCCCCCAAAACCGCTAAGAGTAAAAAGCCAAAGGATCTGAGACACCCTATTACGTACAAGAGAGAGAGCGGCAAGTTCGACGTCGAATGGTACAAGGGACTCGATAAAACCAATTGGGTTCTGCCCAAGATACTGAAAGAGCAGGCCAAGAAGCTAGGGAAAAAACCGTTCCTTCAGTTTGGCTCTAAGAAGCCGCTTAGTTTTTATCAGACGAATCAATTAGCAAACAAAATAGCAAACGGGCTCATTGAGCTCGGCATCGAGAAGGGCGATAAAGTGGCCGTATACATGCCCAATTCTGATGACTATGTGATCACTTGGTTCGGAATATTAAAGCGCGGCGCGGTGATGGTGCCTATAAACACGGCCTATGTGATGGATTTCCTCGAATATATAATCGATAGCTCCGATACAAAGGTGCTATTTATTGCCGAAGAGTATCTGGATAGGATGCCCCCGATTGCCAAGAAGCTAAAGAAGCTCGAGCACGTGATTGTGTGGACGAGGGATGGGGGAGTGAAATACGACAAGCACGGCTATAACTTTAAGAAAATGACACCTTACTCAAAATTTATAGGTGCCCAGAAGAGCTCTGAGCCTGATGTCGAAGTTACATTCATGGACTTTGCGAGGCTCATGTACACCTCGGGTACAACAGGCCGCTCAAAGGGGGTTGTGCGCCCTTGTTCAGCCGATTACTCAAGCGCCCGGAACTATGCAGAGATAATGGACGTAGGCCCTGACGACGTGTGCTTCACATGCCTTCCACTTTTTCATTCAAACGCAATGGTTATGACTGTTTACCCGGCATTAATAAAAGGCGCAAAAGCAGTTGTCGAAGAGAAATACAGCGCGAGCAGGTTCTGGAAATGGATGGTTGAATACGGGGTTACGAAATTCAATATAGTAGGTACGGTCTCGTACTTTATGTGGAACACCCCTGCTGTGCCTGAGGAGAAACAGCACAAGGTCAAGCTCGTGCTCGGCTCCCCCGCGCCTCACGATATAATCGAGGACTTTATGAAGCGCTTTAATATAAAGTTTATGGAGGGCTACGGTCTCACGGAAATTGGCCAGTGCACGTGGATGCGCCCGGGCGAGCCGTTCAGAGTCGGCTCCTGCGGTAAGGAGGCCCCTGGTTACGAGATAAGGATCGGAGACCCTGAAACCGACGAAGAGGTGCCGATAGGCGGCATAGGGGAGATAATCGTCCGCCCGAGGACCCCCAACGTGATGCTGCATCAGTACTATAAAATGCCAGAGAAGACAGTACAGGACTTTAGAAACTTCTGGTTCCACACCGGGGACGCGGGCCGTATGGACAAACAAGGCTATATCTATTTTGTAGACAGAGTTAAGGACTACATCCGAAGACGGGGAGAGAACATAAGCTCCTTTGAAGTTGAGAAGATCGTAGGTTCCTACCCCGATGTTGAGGAGTCGGGCGCGATCGGCGTAAAGTCCGAAGGCGGTCGTTACGCAGAGGACGAGCTTATGATTGTGGTCGTTCCCAAAAAGGGTAAGAAGATCGACCCTGTAAAGCTCATGAAATTCCTTGAGCGCAGGATGCCCGTATTTATGATCCCGAGGTTTATACGCTTTGAGAAGTCACTACCCAAGACCGGCACACAGAGGGTGCAGAAGAATAAGCTCAGGGACAAGGGTATTACGAAAGACACCTGGGACTCCGTAAAAGCAGGCTACAAGATAAAAAAATAGACTGATATCTTGTCATTCCGGGCCCCGACCCGGAATCTCATCTTTTAAGTTGTAATTGCAAGGCTCCAAAGGGGCCACGGCAATCCTCTACAATAAAGTGCCAAAACAACCCCGCTCACCTAGACGTGGCTTTAGCGAAGAGTTGAAGGGTGACATTACCCCCTGCTTTATTTCCCAATTTTAGGTAGAATGGTATTTAACACTTTTTAAGGAGGGTCTGATGAGAACTGTATCAGTATTACTTTTAGTAATATCAATAATATTTATGTCGGCAGGCATTGCAGCTGCCGGAGAAGCTCTGGGGGTTGCGGATTTTAAGAAGCTCTATGATTCACTTCTTGCCGGGAAAACGCTCGTGAACGTAACCGAGCAGGGCGATACAGTAGTAAAGAAGGAGAGGCACTACGGCGCTGCCGTAAACACCGGCGACGGTGATTTCGATATACCCGTTAAGAAAGTGATTACCTATATGGTAAACGATGATGTTACATCTACCATAAGCGTCGATATTCTAGACAGGGTAAACGACATTGGCGGCGTTGCCATTATTCAGGAAGAGATAACCGGGATGAGCGTTCTTGAAGCGGGCGAAGAGAAACCTGAGGCTGCCTACGGAGTAGAATTCGGCGGTGTGTACAGGGTAGGTACGAATGAAAAAGGCGGTTTTGACGTTCATAACTTCGCGCTTTCGCCTTCTCTTCTTATAGACGGAGATTCAGTAAAGCTCTCGGGCTCTATGATCTCTTTTTCATGCTACTCACAGACCGATAAATCCGTATGCGAGCTTAACGTGCGCGACTTTAATCTCAGCGAGTACGAGCCTTATCAAGGCTTTAAAGTAGGGGAGCCAATAGGCGGGGATTACACAGAAGTCTTTGTGAGTAAGTAGCTTGCTGTCAAAGAAAATATGTGCCTTAGGAGGTATGAAAATGAATAAAATGATATATGTGTTCACAATATTAGCGTTTGTAATTATTCCTATGAGTTACGTTAAAGCAGACCCGGTGATCGACCCATCGAGCATAAAGAATCAGGACAAGTACTACAGTGACAATGCGCAGTGTAAAGCCCTTGCTAAGGACAATAAGGGCGGAGTAGGAAACGTCGCAAAGGACACAGCAATCGGCGCCGGCGTCGGAGCTGGAACGGGTGCTTTACTCGGTGCAATCGGCGGCGGAGTCGGTAAGGGGCTCGGTATAGGGGCAGTGGTGGGCGGAGTCGCAGGGGGCGGCATGAGCGTATACAAGAACCACAAGAGCTATGACGAGATATACAAGAACTGTATGCGCGGCAGGGGTTACAGGGTGCTAAATTAACTCAGATTAAGATTTACCTGCCGACTCTGTTTTCGAGCACCAATATAATCAGGAAGCCGACAAAGAACATGGTAGTAGCAAATGCGTTGTCGCGGCCCTGATGGGCCTCGACGAGAAGCTCTTCGGTCACTAAGTAAAGCAGCGCGGCCGTTGCGAAAGCTATTACTATCTCAAGGCTCTGGCCGCTTAGCCCTTCTAAGAAAAAGCCTCCGAGCGAGGCGCCTATGAGAACCAGCAATGCCAGCATTATAGTTACTACGATTATAGTCCTCGTACTCTTTCCGCTTTTTGTGAGTGAAGACACGACTGAGATCGCCAGGAACAAAAGCTCTATTGTAAGGGCGATTGTTATTATTACTCCTTCTTTAATACCCACGTCAAAACTAACTCCCATTAAAAGGCCGTCAATAAACACGTCCACACCTGAGGCTACTACTAGTCCGCCAGAGCCGCGGGAATTGCCGTCTGCGTCACTTTGCTCAAATTTGTCCATAACGAATCTGACCAGGAGCATGAGCGCGACACCGAGAGAAAAACCTATAACCAGCGACAGCAGGTTGAAATTCTGGGTGAGCTCGGGAAGAAGCTCTACGCCTACAGCTGCGAATACCACTCCCGCAGCGAAGTGCTGGACGGATATTCTGGTTTTTTCACCGGGAGATCTGTAGGCAGCAATGGTGCCCCCTATGATCGTAGCAATTACCGGTATGAGCGTATATGTCAGTATTGTTGTGAGCATTTAATTGACTCTTTTCATCTAAATAAAACTTAACCGGTTAGTCCTTACGTATCTAATTCCACGGACAGGTGCTCCGAATAGACATCCGGCTTTATTCGAGCCTGCTTGATTTCCGGGTGCATTTTCATTATATGTATATTTATAGGTGGTAACTAACAGAGGGGCATATTTATGAATAAAAATTACATATTTGCATTGATGACCGCAATTTTACTTACAGCCTGCGGTAAGGCCGAGTACGGAGCCCCGGACCTCGGCGGCCTCTACAACAGGGCGGCTGTGCGCTCTCACATAGAGGGTAACCCTGTAATCGTGATACCCGGCATTCTTGGCTCAAAACTTAGGGATAGTGAATCTGGGCAGCTTGTGTGGGGCGCGTTTGAAAAAGGAACTACGAATCCCGAGACCCCTGAAGGTGCAAGGCTAATAGCCATCCCGATGAAAAAAGGGGCGCCGCTCAGCGAGCTTACGGACAACGTACATTCAGACGGTGCGCTGGATATAGTTAAAGTAAGTCTGTTCGGGCTTCCGATCGAGCTAAACGCATATGTGAATATCCTGAGCACGTTGGGAGCCGGCGGGTACCTGGACGAGTCGCTCGCATCTAATGGTATGAACCAAATCGATTACGGGGACGACCACTTTACATGCTTTCAGTTCGATTATGACTGGAGGCTCGATAACGTAGAAAACGCAAGGAGGCTCGGGGAGTTTATAAGAGAGAAAAGGGCTTACATACTTGAAGAGTACAAGAAGCGGGGTATACAAAGAGATAACGTTAAATTCGACATCGTAGCGCACTCAATGGGCGGGCTACTTACCAGGTATTATCTTCGCTACGGTGAAGAGGGCCTGCCTTCAGACGGCTCTCTGCCCGAGCTTACATGGGTAGGGGCTGAGTACGTTGAAAAGGCGATAATAATCGGCACCCCGAGCGCAGGCGCCATAGGCTCTATTGAGACCCTGGTGAATGGGCGTGATATCGGGCCGTTTTTACCCAAGTACGAGGCCGCTATAATCGGGACTTTTCCCTCTCTTTACCAGCAGCTGCCCAGGACAAGACATAATGCCGTAAGAGACCAAAACAGGGCAAATGTAAATCTGGCCGACCCTGCTACCTGGGAGCTTTTTGAGTGGAGTCTCCTGGACCCCGAGCAGGACCGAGTGCTGCAGTGGCTCCTGCCCGATGTGCCTGACGCTTCAGAGAGGCGCGCGATAGCTCTTGATCATCTTACGAAATCCCTAGAGCGCGGAATACAGTTTCAGGAGGCTCTGGACGTTCCTGCCGCTCCACCAGCTAATTTAAGGATATATCTGATTGCGGGCGACGCTATTCCGACCGGGGCGGGCATTACGGTCTCTGAAACAGGCGAGATTGCAATTACAAACTACACCCCGGGCGACGGGACAGTGACACGCGCTAGCGCCCTTATGGACGAGAGGGTCGGTGGACAGTGGGCGCTTCATTTGGTGTCTCCTGTTAAGTGGTCAAATGTGATGTTCCTTTTCAATGACCACCTGGGACTCACAAAAAGCCCCGCTTTTAGTGATAACGTACTTTATCTCCTTCTCGAGCATCCTATGAATTGATATTTCTGGAACTGACATTTTCGTAACGTATAGTCATTAGCTGCAAAATTCCCTCTCGTTTCCATACATCTTCCTTATACGAATGTTGAAACTTGGGCGCTGTCCTGTAGATTTATACTGCTGTATTAAATCCGGATTAATTCAGAAACTGGAGATAATTGTGCACAAAAACCAATCTCTCAGAGAAATATTAAAGAATTCTAAAAAGGCGCTTCTTATAGGTATTGGTGGCGGCGGGGATATTGTGGGAACGATCCCGACCGGAGACCTGCTCGGGATGTTCGGAGTAGAGTGTGTTTACGGGGGTATATCGTGGGAGCGCTCTGTTTTCGACCCTGTGCCCGGGCCGAGGACTTTTGAAGAGACTAAGAACGTAAGGAAATTAAACGATGTTGTCTGGTACGCAAACCCGCAAACGGTTACAAGCACGGGAGTTAGTTATGCAGAGAGCGGATTCTCTCGGGTCTCGGGAGAAGAAACGCTTCTGATCGGGATTCACAGCGGACCTGAGGCGGTGGCAGAGGGGATTTTGGACGCTTGCCGCAAGCTTAATGCCGATCTTGTGATAGGAATTGACGTGGGCGGGGACGTGCTGGCACAGGGTGATGAGCCGGGGCTGATGAGCCCTCTTGCCGATTCGTTAATGACTGCAGCGCTGTATTACGTGAACCGCGATATTACAACTATGATGGGGCTATTCGGCTTTGGAAGCGACGGCGAGCTCACTCATGGTGAGCTTGAACGATCGATGAAAGTGCTTGCTAAGGAAGGGGGTATTCTCGGAAGCTGGGGTATCACACAAGATGCGCTCAAAAGGCTTGAGGAGATGATATCGACCGTACCTACGGAAGCAAGCCGTATGCCTGTTTTATATGCTAAAGGCGAGTTTGTCGATACTACGATAAGAAGCGGCAGGCGTAATATTTCACTCTCAATGTCTTCTACTGTTACTTTTTACTTCTCGACAGAAGTGGTTTATGAAAAATTATCCAAGCTTTCTTCTTGCGTATGTGGCTGTAAGACTCTTGAGGAAGCAAACGACTCTCTTCACTCAATCGGAGTGCATACTGAGCTTGATATTGAGCGGGAAAGGTTAAAGACAGGAGACAACCGGGTGGATTCTTCCAATAAATAGATTCCGGTATCTGCGCAGCAAGCTTTGAATGCATTACATAGCTTACAAATTTCGACACAGAATTAATCAAGAATATTGCGGTGCAAAACTATATAGCATTTTAGCCTCTTGGTGTATAGCGCCTAAGTTTGACACTCCCGATATATCGTGTTAAATACTTACGATTTTTAAATTTCTACCCTGAGGTAAAACACCCTTAAAATGAGTGTGGAAGAAGTAAGTCATTATTCTGTAGAGCAGTTTTTTATCGCATTTGCACTGATACTCATAGTCTCGAAATTATTCGGTGAGCTGGCTGAGCGTATCAAGCAACCCTCTGTATTGGGGGAGCTTGTCGCGGGCATAATACTGGGCGGAAGCGTGCTGGCTGTGGTACCTTCGGTCTCTGGTATGTCAGGGTACGAAATATTCCACATATTAGCCGAGGTAGGGGTAGCCATACTCCTATTTGAAATCGGTCTCGAGACCGATCTTAAAGACCTGATCAGGGTCGGATTCACTTCAACGATTGTTGCGATTGTGGGTGTTGTAGTGCCTTTTGCTCTTGGTTTTGGAAGTATTTTAGCTTTTGAAAAATTCGGTCTTCTGAGTGGTATAGACCCCTCTCTACATATACTAATAGCGATAACAGCAGGCGCCACGCTTACGGCGACGAGTGTGGGTATTACGGCCAGGGTTTTGTCCGATATGAACCGTCTTCAGAGCGGGGAAGCTAAGATAATCTTGGGCGCCGCGGTCATTGACGACATATTGGGTCTTATCATATTGGGTGTGGTGAGCGGTCTTATAGAGTCTTCAAAATCAGGCTCGGGTGAGATGGCGATATCGGCTGCAGGCGTTGGGTTTATAATACTTAAAGCGTTTGGATTTTTGGTTGTAGCTATAATTATCGGAAACCTTACTTCTAAGAGGCTCTTCGATCTGATAGACAAAATGCGTGTTCGGGGAGTGCTGCTTTTATTTGCGCTTGCCTTTGCATTAATATTCTCTTACCTGGCGGCGCTTGTGGGCTTAGCCCCGATTGTGGGAGCTTTTGCTGCGGGTCTTGTGCTTGCAAACACCAATCAGTTTAAACCTATAGAGGAGCGACTTAAGCCAGTTTCGGACGTATTTACGCCGATATTTTTCGTTATGGTAGGCGCTGCTGTAGATATTAGGGTGTTTAACCCTTTCGTAAGCGAGAATATTCCGATATTATTAATTGCTCTAATACTTTTCATTGTCGCTGTAGTGGGTAAATTTGTTAGCGGTTGGACCGTGTTTCAAAAAGGTATTAATAAGACAGCTATAGGTATTGGAATGATTCCGAGGGGTGAGGTCGGACTTATATTTGCTCAGGTCGGACTTACTTACGGTGTATTTACATCAGAGCTTTTTTCTGCTGTAACGGTCATGGTTATGCTGACCACGTTTATCGCTCCGCCGCTTCTTAAGATAGCTTTTTCGGGGAGCGACGAAGAGGCTGAGGAGTCAGCTTAGGGATTTAACAGGAGATATTTGATTATGCTAAATAAAAGAATTTTTTCACTCGCACTATCGGCACTGGGGTTATTCGCAGCAACAGCACCGAGCGCATTTGCCTCTGATGATTTGCTGAGCGTAAACAAAACTGTTTTTATACAGATCGTATTATTCCTTATAGCAATTTATATATTGAATAAGCTTGTGTTTAAACCCTTCTTAAATCTTATGGACCGAAGAGATAAGCTCACCCGCGGCGCTATAGAAGAGGCTAAGGAGCTCGAAGAGAAAGTGGCTCATATCATAGAAGAATATGACGCCAAGCTTGTCGAGGCTAGATCGCTTGCGGTAGAAGAGCGTAACAAAATTGTGCAGGAAGGGCAGAATGTGGCAGATGGGATTCTGAGTAAGGCTAGGGAAGAAACATCAGAGCTTTTACAGGACGCCAAGGGCAAGCTCGAGGCGGACACTCAAGAGATTAAGGATAAGGTTAAATCAGATGTGGATGATATAGCCCGGGATATTGCCTCAAGAGTACTTGGTAAGGAGATTGCGTCATGACAGAGTTTGAAATACTAAACCTAATAATTGCGGGCGCCTCGGAAGGAGGCGGGTTTGATTGGCGATTTGTGACCGAGCACACAATAAACCTTTTGATACTGCTTGTTGTTATTGTTTATTTCGCTAAGAACCCAGTGAAGGATTTCCTGGTAACAAGACGGGCAAACATAAGCAGCGAGATAGATGAAGCCCAAAAAACCATAAAGGAAGCCAAGGAAAGGTATGAAGAATATGCTCAAAAGCTAGGGGGAATAGAGGGAGAGATTACGAGCCTCAAAGATACTCTTAAAAAGCAGGGAGTGACAGAAAGGGACGAGATTGTAAAACAAGCAAGTCTAACCTCGGAAATATTGAGCAAAGAAGCTAGAGATACTATAGAGCTTGAGGCAGAAAGGGCGAAGCGTGAGATTCAGTCAGAGGTCGTTGCGCTCGCAATCGGTATTGCAGAGAACATAATCAAGGAACATCTGAGCGAATCTGACAAAGAGAAATTGCTCTCACAGTTCACTAAAAATGTAGAGGAAGAAAAATGGCATCAATCGCAACATTAAGAGATTTGACGGAAGCGCTGATCGAGAGCTCGAAGGAGCTCGGGAAGCTTGATAAGGTAACGGCCGATATGGCTGATTTTTATGAGCTTTCAAAATCATCCGATGAACTAAGGAATATACTCTGGAGCACTACATTTGAGCTAATTGAGAGAAAATCCATAACGGCGGATATTAGCGCCAAAAGGGGATATGATGGTCTTACCGCTAACTTTTTGAATCTGGTTATAGAGCTTGATAAGTTTAAGTCACTGATAAAATCGGAGCAGACAACCATGGGGAAGCTGCTTAAGGCCTCGGGAAGGATTAGAGCTCAGGTTACAACGGCGAGTGAGCCTACAGAGGATGAAATCAATCGGATTAAGAGTGCGCTGATAAAAGCAGTGGGGCAGGACGTTGAGGTCACGACCAAGGTGGATCCCGAGATTTTAGGGGGAGTAATCACAAAAGTAGAAGATAAGGTATATGATGGTAGTATTAAGACCCAGCTTGAGAGGATCCGGGGTGTGCTTACACAATCATAAATAAGCTTATTTCGAAACGAATAAAAACGAATTGAGTCATAAACGTAACAAGGAGCAGATAATATGCAGGAAATGAAGATAGAAGAAATAGGGGAAATACTAAAGAATCGGATAAAGGGTTACGAAACCAAGATCGAAACTTCCGAAGTAGGTACAGTAATCTCAGTCGGCGACGGAATTGCCCGTGCATACGGGCTCGACCGGGCAATGGCGGGGGAGCTTGTGGAGTTTTCAAGCGGTATCATGGGGCTCGTGCTCAACCTTGAGGAAGATAACGTCGGTATCGCGCTCTTTGGTGAAGATAAAGAGGTGCAGGAAGGCGACCTGATCAAGAGAACCGGGAATGTTGCCGAAGTGCCTGTCGGTGAGGCTATGAAGGGCAGAGTGGTAAATGCTCTCGGGCAGCCGATTGACGGTAAGGGTGAGATAGAGTCTGAGGACATGAGGCAGATCGAGGTTAAAGCCCCGGGTGTTATTTACCGTCAGTCAGTTAACGAACCGCTACAGACGGGTATTAAATCGATCGACGCTATGATTCCGATCGGTAGGGGGCAGAGGGAGCTTATATTGGGCGACCGTCAGATCGGTAAAACTGCGATCGCTGTTGACACAATAATAAACCAAAAAGAAGAAGACGTTTACTGCATTTACGTAGCTATAGGTCAGAAGCAGTCCACTGTGGCTCAGGTTGTTGATAAGCTCAGAGAGCATGGTGCTCTTGAGTACACAACCATTGTAGCTGCTACGGCTAGTGACCCGGCTCCGTTTCAGTTCATCGCTCCTTACGCTGGATGCGCACTAGGTGAGCATTTCCGCGATAATGGAAAACACGCACTTGTAATTTATGACGATCTAACAAAACACGCTTGGGCTTATCGTCAGCTCTCACTACTACTGAGACGTCCTCCAGGACGTGAGGCATACCCAGGAGACGTATTCTACCTCCACTCGAGACTACTCGAGAGGGCAGCAAAGATGAGGGACGAGGACGGCGGCGGATCGCTCACAGCGCTTCCGATTATTGAAACACAGGCGGGAGATGTTTCGGCATATATTCCTACAAACGTAATTTCGATCACAGACGGGCAGATTTATCTTGAGAGTGATCTATTCTACTCAGGTATCAGACCGGCTATTAACGTGGGTCTTTCGGTATCGAGGGTGGGGGGCTCGGCCCAGGTGAAGGCTATGAAAAAGGTGGCCGGTACACTGAGACTCGATCTAGCTCAGTACAGGGAAGTTGAGGCCTTCTCACAGTTCGCATCGGATTTGGATAAGGCTACCCAGGCGCAGCTCGCACGAGGCAGCAGACTCGTGGAAGCGCTCAAACAGGGTCAGTACCAGCCGATTGCGGTGGAGAAGCAGATTCTCATTATTTATGCCGTAACGAACGGATACGTGGACGATTATCCTGTCGAAGCGGTAGATAAGTATGAAAAAGAGCTTTATTCGTTCTTCGAGTCAAAATACCAGAACATTCTGGATGAAATAAAGACCAAAAAAGAGATTACTGATGAGCTTAAGGACAGCGTTGTAAACGCTCTTGAAGAGCTTAAGACTCAATTAGGTGATCTTAAATAAAAACCAAATAGTTACTCTTAAATAAAAACTTGGAGTTAAGATAACTTAGGGAATTACTGGAATAACATATGGCAAGCTTAAGTCAGATAAGAACAAAAATCAGCAGTGTTAAAGGTACCCGCAGGATCATGAGTGCGATGAAGCTGATCTCGGCAGTAAAGCTCAAACGCGCACAGGACCTACTTATTGCTAACCGTCCGTATTCGGATGCCTATCAGGAGACGACTCATAATATCGCTAAGCGCTGCGACCCCGAGTCACACCCACTCCTTAGAAAAGAAGAGAACCCAAGGAAACTGCATTTGGTGTTCCTGACGTCAGACAGGGGGCTCTGCGGTAGCTTCAACAGCCACCTGATACGTAAACTCGAGACCTACCTGGTCACGGAAACAAAGGAGTACGATGAAGTGATATTCAGCTTTCTCGGACGCAGAGGCAGAGATCATTTCGCTAAACAAGATCTGAGAGTCTCGGAAAGCTTCACGGGTATTACTGATAGGAACTTCATGGAGATCGCCGAGAAAGTGGCGCAAGAGCTCTCGGAAGAATATTCCAAGGGCGAGGTGGATGAGGTCATACTGGTCTATAACTACTTTAAGTCCGCACTGACGCAGGAGATGACCTATGAGAGGGTTCTTCCCATAGAGCCTGCAGAAGAGCAGAGTAAGGATGAGACCCTGATAGATTATCTATATGAGCCTACTCAGACTGAGGTGATAGACAAGGTAATACCAAAGTTCATAGAGGCCCGTGTACAGAGAGCTATACAGGAATCTCAAACCAGTGAGCACGCGGCGAGAATGACGGCCATGGAAAACGCAACAAGCAATGCAGATGATGTGATAAAAAATCTAACTCTATTATTTAACAAAACTAGACAAGCCATGATAACAACCGA
>JGI24023J19991_10000260_pt1 | contig 40788 bp, 37 predicted proteins | sample Cruoilmetagenom1_FD_19991 | JGI IMG/M metagenome (IMG submission 19991)
TAGAGGACTTTGCCTGTTGCAGGCTCGTCCCACCAAACCCGCCTAACTCGGTTCTTGTTCATCGCCCCGTGCGTTCGCGGTACCCTGCCGTAGCAAGGTCTCGTCATCGTATTTGCCCGCGGTTTTCAGTGCTGAATACCGATTCATGACCTGCTTCTTGCTGTCTTCCAGCACGCAGTCCAGGCGGCGCAATACGGTCAGCGGTATCATCACCCGCCGATACTGCGGCGGCCGATAGGGGCCGCGCAGTAGATTGGCGATGGTCCAGACGAGGTCGATGTGTTTCTTGTATTGGGATTGATCGAGCATCGGTTCAGCTTTCTTCCTGACACAGCCGGTTGATCGCATGGGTCGATAAGAAGATCGCGCCAAGCATGTATTGACTGAATTGGTAAAGAATATCTTAAAAACAGCTGGTTAGGATGAATGGCAATAAACCTGATAAAGGAGGGAAAGTCAATACAGGCAGGCGTCATGAACAACATAACCGCCTTTGGGGTCGCATGGATTACCCTGGATTCGCGGGCATGGCCGCTCTTACAAGGATACCTCGTAGCTCCATCGTGGCGGTCAGCCACAAGGGGCCTGATGGGGCAGCAAGGCAGGTAGGATGGATGGTTCTGAACAGGCACAGGGCCCTGCCCCCGCGGCGGTTAAAAATCAGGGGTATCCGGACTGCGCCCATTTTACGGCGTTTTCGGCAGCCGGATCACCATCACCGGAATGATGCTTTTTCTCACCACCCGACGGGCCGTGCCGCCCATCAGCGCCTCCTTGAACCGACCGAACCCGCGAGTGCCCATAACGATGGTATCTGCATCGTTGAGCTCGGCCTGCATAAGGATCTCATCGGCAGCGATGCCCGCTTTCACTATTATTTTATCCACCTGGAAGGTACAAGCATCCATTTCGCTACTGATTTCGTCACAAAAGTTGCTCAGTTGGCCTTTGATGGTGGAGACAAAGTCGGCCTGATTCTTCTCCTGGAGTTTATTCCATTTCTCTTCTCCCACGTATCCTTGAATCTGAAAGAAAGTTTCCGCACTGGGCCTTTCAATAACATGGAGAATCGTAATACGTCCGTCGTACTGCTGGGCCAGGCTGGCGGCATATTTGTATGCATGGCGTGCATTTTCGGACAGATCGGTGGCATAAAGGATATTCTTGATTTTAGGAAGCATAGTTTCTCCTGGTCGCATGCTATTAAGGGATTAATTTGAGAAATATATGCAATCATATCACCGTTCCCAAATGCGGGCACAACCCCAGACGGGCGACCACCTCATCGGGTCTGCGATCACGAGGCGGCCGCCACGATAACGCGCCGCCAATCAATCCCCCAACCGGGCCATGTGGTCGTCATACAAGGTTTCGAACATCTGTTTGTGCTTGGCCTCTTCCTGGGCCAGAACTTTGAACAGCTTGATGCAGTCCGCATCGTCGGTCTTGGTAGCCAGGACGTTGTATAGCCGCAGGGCCTTTTCCTCGCGCTTCATGGCCAGCCGGAGAATTTCGGTAAAATCCATGCCCGGTTCGTACTTCATATCCACAAAATAGTCGCTGCGCTTGATATCGGGAATCCACTCGTAGTCATACTCGACCACGGATCGATTACCCTTCTTGAACTCTTCTATAAGCACCTGGTGCTTTTTTTCCTCTTCAACAAACTCTGCAAGGGTTTGTTTGGAAGCCGAAAAGGTTTCCTTATCCGCCAGTTGCCGGTAAAAACTGACCGCTTGCTTCTCTCTTTCGATGGCAAAGTCGAGGATCTCTTCGAAGGAATTAAAATTCATTTTACCCCCTTGGTGTATTGATTAGTGATCGTTGGTACGAAAATGATTGCCTATTGGACATTCAATTTTCGTTTGAGCCAGGATTTAACTTCGCCTTCAAGCGCCCACACGCCTTTGTGCCTGCCTTGAGAATGCAGGTAACGTTTTTTAAGGTCTCCGGGAATCTTAATTTTTGCCAACTCCACCGCTTCGTCACTGTTCCGGCGGATAAAGTAGATCACCGGTTCCTCCTTCCATGTGTTCACCACGAAATAATGGGAGACATCATCCTTGGATCGGATCACGTAGTTCCCCCGAGCCCAGTTGTTGCCCCATTCCAGATAAAGGCGAACCGCTTCTTCCGGAGTCATTTCCCAATCAATGGAGTTGACCAGATTCATGTTGCCTTTGATTTCCTCAATATTCATCATGTCAGCACTCCCGATAATTTGAATCCAACCGGCATCAAGCCGGAAAGATTTACGGTTTTGATTCTCGTTCCATTTGCCTACAGCATAAAGCCAGAATCATGCCAATGTCGGCCACGGCACGCCCCATGCTCGCAACCTGTAAATTTATCATTACTTACAACAAGTTGCGGATTTACGGCGAGCTGTTGGGCGCCGACGACCCCACGATGGCGACCCGTCGATCGGTTTGACGACTTGACTCGATACACTTTTGTATCGATTAGAAATAATACATGAAACAAAACCTTCCAGGTTCAGCCGACCATGGATTTTCTCGGCGAAACGAGGCCTTAACTCGAGACCGCTACCCACATTAACTTGTATTTTCGCTCAAGATGGCGCATCTTAACCAAGACAGGATCTTGAAGATAATTAATTGCCATAACCGCTATAATACCTTGCGATCCACATTTTTCATGAACGCTTGTGACCGCCTTGTTTCAGAAATTGGCACCCGGCCCAGCCGAAAGCAGTTCCTCTTCGACTGGCTTCGGCTTGTGGCCACCGCCGGCATGCTTGTCTGGCTCATCTATGCAAGCGGCGCGGGACTGGGCTACAATTGGCAGTGGTATCGGGTGCCTCGGTATCTGTACACCTTTTCGGAGGGACATTTTCTGGCCGGCCCCCTGCTCAAAGGGCTGGGGGTGACGCTGAAAATTTCCGCCGTCTCTCTGGTGCTATCCAGCCTGTTGGGCCTGGTCACTGCGATCTGCCGACTGTCCGAGTCCTTTGCCGCCCGGGCCATTGCACGGACCTACCTGGAGCTGATCCGCAACACACCCCTGTTGGTGCAGCTGTTTTTTATCTACTTCGTTTTTTCGCCCATGGTGGATCTCAGCCGGTTTTCATCGGCGGTGCTGGCATTGAGCCTGTTTGAAGGAGCTTATGCCTCGGAAATTATTCGCGCCGGCATCCTGGCTATTCCCCGGGGTCAGTGGGAAGCCGCCGACAGTATCGGCCTGGGCCGCTTCCGCACCTACCGGCACGTGGTGCTGCCCCAGGCCCTTCGCCACATGACCCCGCCCCTGGTAAGCCAGGCCGTCTCATTGATCAAAGATTCGGCACTGGTGAGCACCATCGCAATCTACGATCTGACCATGAAGGGCCAGGAGATCATCGCAGAGACGTATCTGGTATTTGAGCTGTGGTTCACCATCGCAGCCATCTACCTGATATTGACCCTCTCCTTGTCGCTGGCCACCCAGGCCGTGGAAAAACGGCTGGCATTGGCTGGGAGAGGTGGTTAAAAATGCCAAGTTTTTACGAAGCCGTCTGAAATGCGACTTTTTGCATCTCTATCAATTTTTTGGAAGGAAACGGATTTTTATTGATAATCGAGTTCCTGTTCAACGAGGAAAGGAGCGCATGTATGAAAATCGTGAAACGGATGACCCAAATCGTCTTCCTGGCAGTCCTGGTGTTGACCCTTGTCGGGGCTCCCGGGGTAAATGCCGCCGACCGACAGGACAGTGTCGTGGAGCAGGTGATCCAGCGCGGGGTGCTGCGGGTGGGCATGTCCACCTTCGTGCCCTGGGCCATGAAGGATAAAACCGGTAAGCTCATCGGTTTTGAAATCGATGTGGCCACACGCCTGGCCGAGGAGATGGGGGTCAAGGTGGCGTTCGTTCCCACCAAATGGTCCGGTATCATCCCGGCACTGCTCACGGGCAAGTTCGACGTCATTATCGGCGGCATGGGCATCCTGCCCAGCCGGAATCTGAAGGTGAATTTCTCCCACCCCTATGATTTTACGGGCATGTCCCTGGTGGCCAGCAAGAAGATGGCCGCCGGCATGACGGGCATCGAGGCCTTCAACAAACCCGATATTATCATTGCGGTGCGCCTGGGTTCCACGGCGGTGACCGCCACCAAGAAATACCTGCCCAAGGCCGAGATCCGCATGTTCGACGACGAGGCCCAGGCTTACCAGGAGGTAATCAACGGACGCGTGCATGCCGTCGTCGGCTCGGCCCCCACACCGGCCTTTCAGGCCATCAAGTACCCGGACAAACTCTTTCTGCCCATCGAAGGCACATTTACCCGCGAACCCATCGGCTTTGCCGTGCGTAAAGGCGATGTGGACACACTGAATTATTTCAACAATTGGATCGGCTATGTGGCGGCCGAAGGCTGGCTGAAAGATCGCAAATCCTATTGGTTTGAGACCAAAGACTGGAAATCACAGATACAGTGATCCAAAAAAAGATCAGAATCACCACCACGGACCTGCTCCTGTTGGCCGGGATCGGAGCCGTGATCGTATGGCTGCTCTACCAAGCCACCTTGCAGACCGAATATAAATGGAACTGGCCGGCCATTCCCCAGTACCTGCTGCGCGTCGATGAGCAAAGCGGCCGCTGGGTGCCCGGCCTGATTCTCCAGGGAGTACTGGTCACCCTGCGGCTTAGCCTCTGGGCCACGGTGCTGGCCCTTGTTATCGGCACGGTCATGGGGCTGTTTCGGACCGGCTGCAGCCGCTATCGCCGCATGATCGGGAGCGGCTATGTGGCGTTGATCCGCAACATCCCGGTGCTGGTCTGGATTTTCATCTTCTACTATTTTATCGGCGACCGGCTCCTGCCCGCCATCGGCATCAACCGGGCGATGCTTATGGATGGCACCCCCCTGTCGGGCATCCTGAGTCTACTCATGGCCGAACCCTCCCGGGTGCCTATCTTCATCTCCGGCGCCATAGCCCTGGCGGTCTACGAAGGCGCCTACATCACCGAAATCATTCGCGCAGGCATCCAGTCTATCGACAAGGGCCAGTGGGAGGCCTCGTCCGGACTTGGATTTACCCGGGCCCAACAGCTGCGCCACATCATTTTTCCCCAGGCCCTGCGCCGGATGATGCCGCCTTTGGCCGGCCAGTTCATCTCCACCATTAAGGATTCGGCCATCGTATCGGTGATCTCCATCCAGGAACTGACCTTTCAAGGCATGGAGCTGATGGCAGCCACCTTTCTGACCTTCGAGGTCTGGATCACGATCCTAGGCATTTACTTCGTGCTCTGCCTGATCTGCTCCCTGCTGGTGGAGCGGTTTGAACGGCACCTTAAAAAAGAAGCTCGGCCCGCCTGACGATCCGCAAGACAATTGGGGTCAGACCTTCATTCTTGACAAGCAGTTTGGTAAGGATCTATAAAATTCGCTATTTCATTAACCGCATGTAGGCCGTTGGAAATAAACGTTTTGTCGAAGGCGTAAAGACTGATATGATGTGAATCCATTCGAAAGATGAGGTACGCCTATGTTTACCGCCCAGGATATTCTGAACATCGCCATACGGCTTGAAAACAATGGTGAGAAAACCTATCGGAATGCCCGTCAGCATGTGCCGGATGCGGAGTTAAAAGCGCTTCTGGACTGGATCGCCCAGGAAGAGCAGAAACACGCCCGCTGGTTTACCGACGTAAAAGACCGGCTGACGCAGGGTGAGGATCACCATCTGATGGCGGAAATGAGCCGGGCCCTGGTGGAGGATGTGGTCCAGGGACAGGCATTTTCCCTACAAGAGGTGGATTTTAAGACCATCGACACCCCCGATAAAATGATCCGCACCTTTATCGGGTTCGAAGAGGACACCATCGCATTCTACGAAATCCTGAAAACCTTTATCGACGACCCGGCGATCATGAGTCAGCTGGAACAGATCATCGACGAGGAGAAAACACACATTGCACAGTTCCGGAAACTGTTGTCAGGATCTTGAACCGCCTCAACCTGCCGGAACCATTTCCGGGCCGTCAGATCCGATCGAAATCCGCCACATGTCGCCACTGTCTTGACTTTGGACGGTCTTCCTTTTAGGGTACGATGGTTTAATAATTCCGGCCCGCGGGCTTACCGATAAGGAATACCGATATCAATGGACAGACCGTCAGATCGTACCCCCCAATTGCTGTTGCTGGTGGCCGGTGCCAAAGGGGCCATTGGTACCACCTTGGCGGCGACCGTTGCCGCCATGCAAAAAACCCCCCAACTGGTGCTGCCCGGACTCACCACCGCCGACAAGTTTCTTTTCCTGGGTGAATGCCCATCCGTCGCCATGGCCGGATGGGACAAATCGGATGATGAGATCATCGGCGCCATCGCCCGCCACGGCGTATTGCCCGAGGAGATGTGGCGGCCCCATGAATCTCGCCTGGCGCGGCTGTCTGTCTTTAACGCCCCCGACGCAACGTGCACCATGGCCGAGCAGGTCAAGCAACTGCGGGCGGATATCCGGCAATGCCGCAAGCGTCACCCGGATGCCCGGCCCGTAATGGTCAACCTGCTGCCGGCGGCGTACGACATCTCCGACCCGGCACGCTACACAACCGTGGATCAACTCCTCAGCAAAGCCGGTACGGGCATCCTGCCGGACCTGGCTTACGTGGTGGCCGCCATCGGTGCCGGCATCCCGGTGGTCAACTTCACCCCCAACACGGTGGAACTGCCGGCCATCTGCGACCTCGCCGTGGCAAAAGGGGTTCCCATCGCCGGACGCGACGGCAAGACCGGCCAGACCTATTTCAAGGTGGTCCTGGCCTCTGCCCTGAAGGCCAGGGGGCTCTATGTGGACGGCTGGTACAGCCTCAACATCCTGGGCAATGCCGACGGCCTGAACCTGATGGACCCGGATCACGCCCGCGGCAAACTGAACAATAAAACCCACCTGCTGGACGACATCCTCGGATACCCCGTGGGGGAGCGCTACGGCCGATCGGCCCACAAGGTCCACATCGATTACCACCCGCCCCGGGGCGACGCCAAAGAAGCCTGGGACGTGATCGACATTAGGGGCATCTTCGGCATGCCCATGAGCCTTCGCCTCAACCTGCAGGGCCGGGACTCCATTCTGGCCGCCCCCATGGCCCTTGACCTGGCTCGCTGGGCAGCCGCCCTTCAAGCCGCCGGGTTCGCCGGTCCCGTTCCGGATCTTGGATTTTACTTCAAAAAACCTGTGGGCAGCGACGCCCCGGTGACTTTTGAAAACCAGCTTGCGGCCTTGGATCGCCTGGAATCCCGGATCGAATCCCGCATCCATGAGAGATCTCACGGCAATCGATAACGGCATCACCGCAAAAAAGAAGAAAGGATCACACCCATGGTATTTGGCTACAGTACCAATGCCTTCGTAAAATATGCCCTGCTGGAATCCTTTGACATGATCGCCCGACTGGGTTTTGCCGGCGTGGAGATCATGTGTGACCAGCCCCACCTCTACCCACCCGAATACAACCACGGTAAATTGGCCGAGCTGAAGAGATCGCTGGAGAAAAACGGCCTGAAGCCCACCAATCTGAACAGCTTCACGCTTTTTGCCGTGGGCGACACCTACCTGCCATCCTGGATCGAGCCGGAAGCCGCGCGCCGACAAATCCGTGTGGACCACACCCTGGCCTGTCTGGAGATTGCCGCATTCATCGGATGCCGCAACATCTCGGTGCCGCCGGGAGGCCCCCTGCCGGAAAACATGCCCCGTAAAGAGGCCCTGAGTCTGTTTCACCAGGGAATGGACAAAGTCATCCCCAAGGCGCAGGAGCTGGGGGTGCAACTGCTCATCGAACCCGAACCGAACCTGCTCATGGAACGTACCGCCGAGGTCAAACCCTTCGTGGCGGAAATCCAGGCACCGGCCGTGGGCGTCAACTTCGACATCGGTCATTTTTACTGCGCCGGTGAAGACCCAACCGCCGCCTTCGAGGAACTGTTCCCCTGGATCGGCCACATCCATATCGAGGACATCGCCCCCACGCGCGAGCACAACCACCTCATCCCCGGCCTGGGCGCCATCGACTTCCCCTCGATATTCACGGCCATGAAGCGGTACGGCTACCAGCACGACATGAGCCTGGAACTCTACCCCTATACCGATAGGCCGGAGGCGGCCGGCAAGGATAGCCTTGCCCACCTGTTGCCGTTGCTAAGGGAGGCGGGACTTCAGGATTAAGGACTGAGTCGCCAGGCGAGCCCATTGTTTTTTTGCTCAGCATCTCGGGCTTTTGCATCGGCAAATATTTCATCGAAGACCCCACCCGATGCATGCCTGCGTCGCGCGCAGGGGATATGGAAAGAGGTTCCACATGGCTATCTCCACTGATGAAAAATATGATTTTGAAACAGGTGTTTATCGGCCGCCCAGCGAAGGTGGCAGCGACTCCCTGCTGGTCCGTTTGACACGCAATTGTCCCTGGAACCACTGCACGTTTTGCGGCATGTATAAAACCGAGACATTCCAGGTACGATCGGTTGCCGAAATCAAACAGGACATCAATGCCATGGCGGCCGTGCGCGATGACCTCGCAGCGCTTTCACGGCGTTCCGGACAAGGCGGTGAGATCGGCCACCATGCCGCTGTCGCCCTGATCGGGAAAAACCCTGAATTGAACCACCACCCGGGGTTTTCCATGCTGTACCACTGGTTGTTGTCCGGCGGAAAAACCGTGTTTCTGCAGGACGCCAACAGCCTGATCATGAAAACCGACCAACTGGTGGAGGTGTTGGGGTATTTGCGCCGCTCGTTCCCCTCCATCGTCCGGGTTACCTCCTATGCACGGTCTAAAACCCTGGTGCAAAAATCCCTCGACGACCTCAAGGCCATTCGGCGGGCCGGCCTGAACCGGTTGCATGTGGGATTGGAAAGCGGTGATGATACGATATTGAAAAAAGTCCGGAAGGGCGCCACGGCCGAGATCCATATCAAAGGCGGCAAAAAGGCCATGGCGGCAGGCTTTCAGTTGTCGGAATACTGGATGCCGGGCCTGGGCGGAAAAACCCATTGGCAGGATCACGCCAGAAATACAGCCCGCGTGCTCGGCGAGATTGATCCGCACTACATTCGATCACGACCGTTTCGATCGTGGCCCGGAACCCCCCTCGCCCGGGAGATGGCCGAGCAGACCTTCGAGATGTTGACCCCCGCGGAACAGCTCCGGGAGCTACGCCTGACCATGCAGGAATTGTCCGTTACCAGCCGGGTGTGTTTCGATCATGTCGGTAACCACTGGAAAAACCGTCAGGGACAGCTCCTGTTCACCCACGGTTATGAGGGCTATAAGTTCCCGGAAGAGAAACAGACGGTCCTGGACCTGATCTACGACGGCCTGAAGGTCGGCAACCGGAAGGCTCCTCCGGTGCATCTTTAACTCAAGGGATAGCGGTGCTCCGGTACCGACATCCCGAAATGAGATCATGCAATAATTACAATTGCCGTGTCTGTTAAACAACGTTTGACTCACTTCGCCGGCGGTGTTATTTTACGCGACCTTGATTTAATGTATAGGAAAAAACGCCGCGACCCCGAATTTGTCGATATCGCGCTGTGTATGATTCCCGGCGTTCACGACCATGGGGAAGGGTGATCCTGTGTAATCACTTGCACCGATTGCGGGAAGATGCGCTACCATGGATGATTCTCAAAACGCTTTCCGGGATGCGGTGGGCAAACTTTCCCGTCGATGGCTGGAAGCAGGGTTGCCTTCACGGCAGGAACTTGACGTGTCGGCACGAAAACTGGAACATTTGCGCGAGCATTTGAACGTTCAAGGCCTCTGGGCGTGCTCACCGTCCATGGTTACGGCCACCCTGGACGACGGCCTGGGACAAGGGCTGGCAGTTATCGAAACATTTGCGACGGCCATCGGTATGCGACTGATCTGCCTGGGGTTGATGCAAACACCCGAAGCCATCATCGATGCCTGTCGTCGCCACCAACCGGACTTTTTGGGACTGACCATCCTTCAGTTCGATACCGAAGACCACCTGACATCCATCGCAAACCGTCTGCCCCGCAAAACCCGGATCGTGGCCGGGGGGCCGGTGTTTACCGGAGACCCCGATTTTGCCGATCGGACGGGCACCCACTATGCGGCAAAAAATGTGGCTGAGTTCCTACAGTTTATGCTGATCGCGGTTTGCTGATGTCCGCTGACGTTGTCCAATGAACCGATCCGTTCAAGATGTCGGAGCGATCGGCGCGGAATTTTTATAGCGTTGACCTTCAATGACCGGCAGTTTTCCTGAATTATCGGTTTTTCGAGACCGCGCCGCGCAACAACCTTACCTCCGGCTTTGCCGGAGGGCATTGAATTTCAGGTATGCGTCAAATGGCTCCAGACAATGCAAATATGACCTTGCTCCCCGGGGTCTTCATCGTTTTTTTGACCGTAATTTTCGGCGGCAATATCGTAGCCATCAAATTGGCCCTCACCGGTATGGGACCATTGACCACAGCGGGCCTTCGTTTTTCCTTGGCGGCGCTCACCATTGCCTGCTGGGCCCTTGCCACCGGCCGCCCATTTGGTATCTCGGCGGGCCAGGTGCCTCAGCTGCTGATTGTGTCCATGGGATTTACTATCCAGCTTAGCCTATTTTATTTGGGACTTGAGCGAACCTATGCCTCCAGAGGGGTGATGATCTCCAACCTCTTACCGTTTTTCGTATTGTTCCTTTCCCACCGGTTCATCCCCGGTGAACGTATCACCTGGAACAAAATGGTGGGTATCGTGGTGGGATTCAGCGGCGTGGCCTTCATGTTTACCGGCACCCCGGGTATCTCCAGGTCACTTCATACCGGGGACTTGGTCATCCTGGCGGCGGTGGGGGTTTGGTCCTGCAATATTATTTACACCAAGCGCATCATCAATGACTTTTTACCCTTTCATCTGGTGCTTTATCCCATGGTTTTTTCGGTTCCGGTTTTTCTGGTAGCGGGATTCTTGTGGGATGGGCGCATGGTTTTCAACCTGAATCCAACGGTAATCGGCGCCTACGCATATCAGAGCCTATTCAGCGCCGCCTTCGGTTTTGTGGCCTGGAACACAATGCTTCAACGATACGGGGTCTCTACCCTGCACGCCTTTGTGTTCATCATGCCCATTGCCGGAGTGGGATTCAGCGGCCTGTTGCTTAACGAACCCATCACCCCCAACCTGATTGTGGCCCTGGCCTTAGTCGCCGCCGGCACCTGGACGGTTCACCTAAACCCCAAAAAGCCCCCTTATACGGTGCCCATCCGGAAACCAACAAGTTTGAGACGGTAGATTTTCAAAATATTTTCCGACTACCACGAAATGAGGTGTGGTACCCAATTTCTCGTGTGGAGAAGGGAGAAGAGATACGAGGCGCCTACCGGAGGCTGATCACCTAATTTCCGAAGTAATCGAACGGCAATGGGCGAAATAGCCCTCCGTACTCTTCTCCCTGGGGCGGGGAAGGCTGATCTTGATGTCTTTCTTGATCCGGCCCGGTTCTTTTTCAAAAAGAATGATTCGGTCCGCCAGCAACACCGCTTCATTAACGTCGTGGGTGACGAATAAAACGGTGTGCGACAGTTTTTCCCAGAGATAAAGCAGCAGGTTCTGCATCTCCTCACGGGTCTGTGCATCCAATGCGGCGAACGGTTCGTCCATGAGAAGCACCTCCGGCTGGAGAATCAGTACCCGGGCCAGTGATACACGCTGCTTCATTCCGCCGGAGATTTCCTGGGGCAGATAGTCCCCATAATCCGTCAGGCCGACGAGGGACACGAATCGATCAACTTCTCGCTGCTGCTCCCCACGGTCCATTTTACGACCTTTCAAGCCGAAAGCGATATTCTCCCTGACGGTCAGCCAGGGGAACAGGGCATCCTCTTGGAACACGACGCACCGGTCCGGCCCGGGGCGGCTGACCGGGTTGCCATTTAGGCGGACCAATCCGCTGCTGGGGGGCATGAATCCGGCCAGAATCTTGAGCAGCGTGGACTTGCCGCATCCACTCCTGCCCAGGATACATATCATTTCCCCCCGCCGGGCCTTCATGCTGATCTCCTTTAAGACGCCGGCGTCACCTGATCCATGGGTTCCGAACCGCTTGCTCAGTCGTTGGATCTCAAGGACGACCGGCGCCACTTCCGGCTTCCGGCCGGTGCCAACAATGCGAAGTCGGGTTGTCACGGCATCCTCCGTGCACTTTTAAAGCTTAGCCGCAACAACTGGTGAAGCCCTAAATCGCAAAGCCGGCCGATGAGGGCGATTAAAATGATTCCGACAACGATGATGTCGATGCGACCCAGCATCCGTGCATCCATGATGACGGCTCCCAACCCATTGGACACGCCGGTGAGTTCACCCAGTACCAGGTAGGCCCAGGATATACCCATCCCCAGGCGCAATCCGGTAATGATGTGCGGCATGGCCGCCGGTATCAGAATCGCGAATGTTCCCCGAAGGCGATTAACGCCCATCATCGCACCGGCTTGAAGGAGAATCGGGCTGACTTGACGCGCACCCGCCTCGGCGTTGAGGTAGATGGGAAAAAAGGCCGCCAGGGCCACCAGAAAAACGGTAGTCTTCAGACCGATACCGAACCATACCATCGCCAGCGGCAGCCAGCTGATACCGGGAACGGCACGCAGTGCATTAACTGTCATGCCCAACATCCCATTGACGAGTGCAACCCTACCGGAAACAATGCCCAGCGGAATACCCACCACCACCGCCAGGCCGAAACCCGACATGACCCGTATGGTGCTGGCCGTCAGATCTTCGAAGAAGCGGCCCGCATGGGATCCCTGCCCGGCCTCACTGAAGATATACGTCGAGGCGGCAGCGAGAACATCCTTGGGATGTGGCAACAGATAAGTGGGCACCATGCCGCTTTCACTGACTGCAAACCAGGACAGGAAAGATACGACCGGCAAAAACCAAGGCAATAGCCGGTTCAGCCGGCCGGAAGTGGAATTGAGCCGATTCATTCGAGTCTTTTTTGAGCCTGCCTGACATAAGATAGGTCAAACAGCCCATCGTAATCCGGTTGACGATCGATGATGCCCAATGCCTGCATGCGGCTGCCCAGGGCTTTGGCCTTTAGTACGAAGGCGGCATCCATCTCCCATGCAAGTTCCATGTTTGGTGCGGCCGCTTTTAACACCTCCAGCCGGATTCCGAAGCCTGAGGCTTTATCCAGCCATTCGTCCGGATGATCCCTTAAATAGCGGGTCGCCCGAGCATGGGCGAGAACCATCCGGGCCACCTTCTCAGGTTGCTTGTCAATGGTGTTGCGTCTGACAATCATTCCCGCGTTTATCGTACTGATCGAGTCCGGGTAGTAAGGGTGCGAAAGAATTCTGCCGTATCCCCGGTTCGCGGCGAGGGTTGGAAAGGGTTCTCCGGATAGAAAGGCATCGATACTCCCTCGTGCGAGGGCCGTTCCCATGTCGAAAAAATCGACCCGGATGAGTTTGACGTCCCTTGCCGGCGAGATGCCATTGCGGGTCAGCGTTTCCCGAAGCAGAATTTCATGCATGGTTCCCGGGACATAACCGATGGTTTTGCCCCGCAGGTCTTTTTCGGATTGAATCGGGCCATCCTTTTTAACCACCAGCGCGGAACATTTGTTGCACAATGCCGCCACGACCACGACCGGTTGGTCGACGGAAGCGGAATAGATGGCATGCGCCAGCGTGGTCCCACACATGTCGAGGCTTCCGGCAAGAAGCGCTGTTTTTTGATCGGCCGGGTTGGTAAATGACAGGATTTGACTTTTCATCGAATCCGGAAGAAATCGGTCGTAAAAAAACGGCTGTATCGTCTGCGGTGTTTTCCAGGTACCGATACGAACCGCTCCCCCGGCCAACACCGACGGGGGAATCAACGACAGGATGCAAACCACGAAAAATCGAATCCATGTTTGTTTTGAGGGCATGTTCGTTCCTTCTATGGGGTCTGCAGCCGTTCACCGCACCCGGGGTTGGTTGTTCTTTAAAAACAGTTGGAGGGCCGCGAGGGATCCCAGGCCATTTCCCGCTGCATTTGTCGGCAATGTGCGATGCCGGTGCCGCGGCCTTTGCCGGTATCGGTTTCCCCGTCTCTGGGATTGGATCCCACTTCAGGAAAGAACAGATTCGCCCCGGCCATGAGAGAGACGGTATGGGGTTCGTGGGTGCAATGGGCCTTGGGCACAGCGCCCATAACCAGGCGACTGACGGCAACCAGACGGGCCATTTCGAGTTCGCTGATCATGCCGAACCGCTCCATGGGCGAACCGGGGAAATTGATTCGCCGCATGATACCGCTGTAAGTTGCCCCATTATTCCGGGCCAGCAGCATCAGATCCACAATCTCATCGGCCGAATGCTCCGGCCCGACGGGTTCCACGCAATTCATCCATTGCAATCCCACCTCACGGAACACTTGAATGGTCCGAATGCGCTTTTGACGGTTAAGCGGGGTGTCCCTTCCTTCCCCCAATCGAACGGCATGATAGGCCCCCACGAAACCGGCATCGAGAAGGGCTTGGCCTTCCCGATGATTGATATCCCGTGTGTTGGCCACCAGGGGGACGCGGGTCTCGCTTTGGAGCAGGCGGCCGACCTCAAGCAGACGATTCAAAGGATAGGTTCCCGTGGTCATCAGGTTTAAAGCATCGGCGCCCTGCTGTTCGGCCTGCTTGGCCCAGGCGATAACCTGGGCCATGGAAAATTCGATCTTCTCTTTGAAAATTCCTGCCTTGCGTGTGAGGCTGCAGAAAAGACAATCCATTGGGCAGGGCTCGACATTGAGCCCGATGTGAAAATGATTCTCGCCTTTTTCGCCGAATTCAGATCGCGACATCCGGTTGGCAGCCTCCATGATTGCATAACACGCTTTGGTGTGCAATCGCACCTTCATCAATGTTACAGCTTCTTCGCGATCGATGGGTACCCTGTCCGACGCTTTTTTCAGAATATCGGCAATCCTTGGTTCATACTCCTGTTTCATGCGCGCAGAATCCTTGAGGCGAGGCGTTTACCGAAAAGTATATATTTTATACTATCCGCCCAATGACGGCAAGGTGTCAATTCCTTTCGAAAAACACCGGTTATCCTGCCGGATCGGTGGCAAAGAAATTATGAGAGCAACCGACAGAAACAGATCAAACGGTAAGCGTCATTTATATAAGGTGATTATTACCGGAAAAAAAGTCGTCCCGCATTGCGAAAAACCGTATTAAGAAGACCCTTCGCACCCAAGTCTATGGGGTGTTATTGTTGCCGAGGCAGCCATATTAATCGGCGCATTGGTTACGATTCGCTTCAGCCCCCCGATCGCCTGGACAGGAACGGTCTGCGACGAACCACCCACCGGACTCGGTGAAGATTAGTGAGCATAGCCGGGGAGGGTTTTTTTGTAGGTAGCCTGCCTGACGATACCCTCCCATTTGACAGTTACCGTGAGCATAACGGGGGCGGCAACATCAGTGGTGGACTTGTCCGTAATATATCCCTTAAATTCGATCATCGGCAGGTAATCCTCGTAAATGCCGGTGACACCCGGCAACCAACTGCTATCAAAATATTCTATATCTTCCGTGCCCGCATACCCGCGGAGCTTGTCGCCGTTCTCGATATCCACCTTAAAATCCACGGAGATGGTGGATTCGGCCGCCATGTAGTTGAGGTTGCGGTCGCAGACGAGAATCTTAAATGCGCCGGTTTGTCCGTTGGGAATGGAAAACGACGTCCCGTTTTGAGTGGCGATGCTTGGATCGGGAGTAATAATGATTATCGGCGTGCCGGTGATCAGAACCTGGGAACTGGCGAAGATATCCTTCTGGGTATCCCATATCCCGTTGTAGCTGTCCCACCCCCCCGCAGGGTTGTTGTTGCTGTTGTGGTATATCTCGGGGGGATCGACACCCGTTTCATCATCGTATTCATCATTGTCGTTGTAGTCAATGAACGGATCGTCGTGGGTATCTTCAAATCTTTCGCCGGCATCGTAGAGGCCGTTGGCGTTCTTGTCGTGGAAATACTCTTCTCCCTGGCAGTAGACCCCCACAGACGCCCAACCGTCCCGGGGATGGTTTCCCGTTCGAAGACCATGGGTGGTGTCAATATAATTCATCAATGCCACTTCCCATGGCCAGGGCTCGACATTGTGTCCGCCCGTGCTTTCGGAGAGAACCGGATGCTGGGTACGGGCAATCACGGGCACCAAGCCGTCATCGTCCACCGTAGGATCGGAAGCATTGATTGCCAGTGCGGGTTCCGACCAGAATGAGACGGTGGTCCCCTTTAAAATGTTGTAGTTGCCGTAACGGTCAGCCATGTAGGCGGTGATCGTGGTTTCCAGATTGTCCCNATCCAGGCCGGGAAGGTTTCGCGGGTTTGCGGAGATGGCAAAACGGGAGGCCACCGGCACGCCGCCGCCGATGGAGACCACCGATGAATTCGTCGCAAACGTCTCTCCATCAAATGTAATTGTTCCTTTGAGGGTAACCGGACCGGAGAGGGTGCCGCTACGCAAAAGCACCCGGGCGTAGCCGTCGTTATCCGATGACACGACAATCGTTTTAGGCGAACCATCGCCCGAATCGTCGATATATTCACCCCCCTCGGGTCCTCTTTCAATGCTTACGCTAACCTCGATGCCGCTGAGGGGGTTGCCGTTGGCGTCCATGACCCTGAATTTGACATCTGAAGTCTCGTTCCCCCCGGAGCCTTTAATAGCAATACGCTGGGGATCCGCAGAGGAGAATTGAAGGGAGGCCGGCTGACTCTGGTTGATCAGGATATCGACACTGTTGTTGATGGCGCCCACCGAAACCTCGACAGTGGCATTGCCCGGCTGATTCACAGCCGTAAACGTGGAACTGGCAAAGCCATTGATTGTGGTGTTCTCGGCCGGAGACATGCTCCCGAAGGTTAAATTAGAGGCCCCGAAAGCGACCGCAGTACCGTCGGGAACCGGACTTCCATCCGAATCAAGCACCTCGGCAACAACGTTTGCGGTTCCTTCGACCTTGATGGTGGTGGGGGTTGCGGTCACATTGATCACATCGGGAGCCACACCCGACAAAACCGATACCGGCATTTTCTCGCTGCTCATCGCGCCCGATGATGCCCAGATGTTCAGGCTGCCCTGATTTTCGCCGGCGGTAAGCGTTGCACGGACGACACCATTGCCATCGGTTGTGGCATAAGATGGGGCAATTGCGGCCAACACAGGCTGATCGAGTGCGAAACTAACAAATACACCCGCAACGGGGCTGCCGCTTTGATCAACCACCCTTGCGGTGACGGCGCTGGCTTCCATCACGTTGATTGTTTTTGGACTGGCATCGACGGCGATCTGGGCAATTTCAATATCGGCGGCTGCCAAGGCAGCCGCGGTTCCGCCATCNGCATTGGTATCACCGCCGCCGTCCGAACATCCGGCGACAAAAAAGAGTACCCATGCGGAAAGGATAAGNAATGTCGTTTTATTAAAACAGGTTTTCATGAAAACGCCTCCAACNATAAGTTTTTCATATGGCAATTCACCACAGCCGATGGAAATAATTCANTATGGATATAATCCAATTCGGCAACGCCGTCGAAAACTTAAGNCCTAATTTGACTTTTTTTGAATAGCCATTCGTTTTTGGCTACGATGGGATANATTTTGAACCGGTAGGGACAAAGAAGGAAACAATAACGCCCTTGGGGACAAAGGCNCTCGGTAAAAGCACGCAGGCAAAGCCCCGCATTGTATTTACGGGGCGCCTTGCCGCACGGCATCAGTTGCTTAAATTGGGGTTGTAGCGCTGTTCCAGTTGAACAATTTTGGGATTCATGAAAATCAACAATTCGATGTTTTCAAATTCATCTCTATTACTTTGAAACATCCACCCCAAAACGGGTATTTTATGCAGGCCGGGAAAAGCGCTTTTTGCTTTCGTCGTCGACGTTTTTATGATGCCACCGATAACGACAGTGTCGCCGTCGTTAACAAGCAGCTCGGTTGTGGCTTCGTTGGTTGAGATGATCGGCACGCCGTCAACAAAATCGGTGACGTCGTTTTTGGTAATATTAATACTCATGGAGATTCGATTGTCCGGGGTCACGTGGGGGGTGACCTCGAGTAAAAGGTCGACGTCTTTGAACTTAACCGATGATCCACCGGCGGAATCTCGCTCCAGATATCCCACCTCGGAGCCCTGCTTTATCCTGGCTTTTTTATTGTTTAAGGTCACAATTTTCGGGGCTGAAAGAATTTTTCCTTTTCCATTGGTTTCGATGGCGGTCAGTGCGGCATCCAAGGTGAACGGTGTCCCGGCAATTTTGGCATAATTGAGCGAGAAGCTATTTGTGCTGGACGTCGGAAAGTTCATGGCCACTCCGGTCGTGTATTGTGATCCGCCATTGAACATCGTGACCGGACCGATGCCCAAATTCCAACTAAATCCAAGTTCTTTGGTGTAGCTTTCTTCGACTTCCACCACACGGGCTTCTATAATCACCTGGGCGGTCACTTTATCGATTTGTCGGGTGATTGCCTGGGCCTGCCTCACTTTGTCCGCCGTATCCGTGATGATGATTTGGTTATTTTTTACATCAACGGTTACACTGCCCCTGCCCTTGGTAATTATTTTTTCAATGTGGGGAAGAATCTCGCTTTCCGCATCGGAATAGCTGATCGGAAGGTATCGGGTTTCGAGTGGTTCGAGGGCTTTTATCTGCTCTCTTTCCTTTTGAAGGGCTGCAATCTGGGCTTTTCTCAGATCGTTTTCCTGCTTGAGGGTCGCGAGTGTGGCGATCCTAAAGATGTCCCCTTCAGCAACCATTCCAAGCTGGTTCATTCGCAACACCAGATCCAATACCTGATCCCAGGGTACCGGTTTTTCCAATGTCAAGGTAACTTTTCCGCTGACATCCTGGTCAATCGCGAAGTTTTTGCCACTGACTTCCCGAAGGATCCGAAATACATTTTTGACATCGGTCTGGAAAAAATCCAGGGCAATCTTTTCACCCGAGAATTTTTTTGCTTGTTTCTTATTAACCAAGGCTTGGTCGGCGTCAAAATCAATTTCAGCCGAATTTTCGCCAAGCGGTTCATCCATGCTTGCCTGCGTTGCTTTTCCATCTTGGACCCGGCGCTTACCTGCAGCGTGGGCTTGAGATGCCGAAGAAACAACATCGGCAGGGCCCATTGCTTCTTCGAGAGCCTTTTTCCAGGCAGGAAGATTTGTCTCATCGGCAGGTGCAGGCGGAACAGAAGATGCCTCAAAGTGGACCAACAGCAATCCGTCGACTTGCTCTATGTAATAGGCGACCGGTTCACGGAGTTCGATGGAGAACATCGAGAAATCTTTCATCGATGGCAATTGGATCGGCATAATGCGGTTAACGGCACTTTCAAACCGCGTTGTTAACAGTGGGCGTTGTCGAAATTCCGCGATATTGGCATTCATTAGGCGCAGTTCAAAAAGCTTGTCGGAGATTTTTTGGATGCTATAGTCGATCTTGGTTGTTGTTTCGATCGACAGGGTTGACTTCCCATCTTCTTCCCCAAGAAAATCAATACGATTCACCCATGTCTGGTTTTCTTTCCCGATGGGGGCACCCGTTCCTTGATAGGTTCCGGACAATTCGGGGGATTGAACGGGCAACGGGTCAGAGGATACCGTGGGAGACGGTTCAACAGGCTGTATCTCTTTCGTCGTTGTCTGTTGTGGTGTCGTGTCTGGTTGCGTCGCTGCATCGTCGATGCCTCCGGTCGAAGCGGAGAGGGGCTTTGCGAACTGGATTATAAGGGTGGTACCATCCTGAACAACGTTGTATGGAACATCCGAGGCCATGAGGATTTCGATACGGGCGGTGTCGTTCTTTGCCTCGACTTGACCGGCATGAATAGCGGTGACAGGGGTGCCGGTGGACTGTAGATCGGTGTCGGATACGTTTAACCGGGTATTGGGGAAATAGAGAACCACACCAAGTGGAAGCGGTTGTTTTACCGAGGTGTATGTCAACGGCTCGGTTCCGTCAATCACAACATTCATCGAATCCACCGCTTCGGACAATCCGATAGATGTGATTTCCACGGATGGGGAAGGATCAACATCGGCCACACCTGTATTGCTACCGGAATTCTGGGTTGCACATCCTGAAAGGAAAAATGCAACTACCAAACCAAGGCAAAAAACAAGTGTCAATCTATCAACAAATTTGATCCTGAAGTTGTACATTTCACTCTCCAGCTGGTTTCTGAAGTTTTATTTCAGTATTTTGAAGAATTCGTTCTCCCATAAGATTCTCTAATTCTTCTTCAACAACCACGCTACTTGCGTTAAATTGTGTCACAATTCCTGAATTCATACCGATATAGGTTCCATTTTTAATTATATAGCCTTTGCCGCTGCTATCTTCTACAAGCCCTCTATTTCCGGATGACGCGCGAATGATTGCCACTAATTTAAGCTGGTCGAGACCGATTCTTTCCAAAGGTGTCTGGGGGACTCGCTTCTTTTTTTGAGTCTTATCCGTTTGGTCGGCTTGGACCGCTTCCTTCTTGGCACTGAATAAGGGAACAAACGGGTTCAGCCTTTTTTGGGGATCGTAAATTCGCTTAACCACGATTACGTCTTTGTCATCCGCATCCTTGGGATCGGGTGTATTCGTCGACACAGTTGTTTGCGTTTGATGGATAGATGGGTCCGGTTTGGGTATATTGGGAACAGATATCTTCTTGCTGATTACCGGCGCCTTGGATTCCGTTTTTTGATCGCCGCAATTCCAAAGAAAGCACGGAATCAGCAGAAACAAAAGTACAATTTTATAATCATGTCTAAATTGCATTTTCATGGCCCTATCGCTTCTTCTTCCTGTTCTTCTTCTTGTTCGCTTTTCCAGACTTCTTCTTCTCTATTTCGGAATCTTCAATAAATTTATATGTCACGGCAGTACATGCCGTTGTCAGCGTCGCGCCGTTCTTTTCCGGTGTCATGTTGATATCTCTGATATTGACGATTCGGTTTAGTCCGGCAACCCCTTCGAAAAAGGTTGCTACGCCATGATAATCCCCGATAACTTTAATGGCCACAGGAATTTCGGCGTAAAAATCTTTTTTTATCTCAGGCTTGGGTTGAAACAGGATAAAATTCAGGCCCGAGGTTCTCCCGGCCTTTGAAATGCCGGTTAAGAGGGTTGGAATTTCCTCTTTTTCAGGCAATGCGCGCATTACAATTTTGAATTGTTTTTCAGCCGCCTGCATTTTTTTTCTATACGCATTCAACTGCCGCGCATTTTTTTTGGCAACTTCCAACTCTTTTTCGATCTTTGTCAGATTGGTTTTGAGCCTGTCGACGGTTCTCAATTTTGGAAGATAAGATAAGTAGACGAAAGCGCCGATAAGCAATATCAACAGACCCGCCCAAATCGCAATCCGTTGGATTTTGGAAAGCTGCTCTAGCTTATCAAAAACCGGATTAATCTTTTCAATGGAAACCGCTTTGCCCTTTTTCATTTCCTCTAAGACCTATTCAGCTTGTTTTTTCGGGGTAGCTTTCTGAAATTTGATATTGAACTTCTTCAGTTCCAGTCCCTTGACAGTGGTATCTTGGTTAATGGACAAAAGCTTGACACCAACATATTTCGGGGATGTTTCAATTCGGGTCATATATTCGGCAACCGTCGGATTATCTAAAGCGATTCCAACGATTTGGATTATACCGGAATTATCTTTTATCTCCGTAAGCCACATCTGCTTTTCGACGAATAGCCTGGACATGTCATCAAGTAGTTCAACGGGCGCATTTCTGGTCAGGTCCAGGGACTCGATAACTTCGATTTTTTTGTTCAGAATATCCAGCTTCTTTTTGATATCCGCTATCTCTTTGTTGATTTTGTTGTACTTCTCAACCTGTGCCGTGGTCTCTTTTATCCGGCTGTCCAACGATTTTATCTTTTCGGATAAAATAAAGCTGAACCAGGAGGCCACAATCACAACAAAGACAAGTGACAACAGAAATACGGACACTTGTCGCCTAATGTTCTCTTTTTTCCGTGCGGCTCGAAATGGGAGTAAATTAATGCGTATCATTTATCATCAACTTTTCTCGTTGCCAGTCCCAAGCTGATTGAAGCTTGGGGGGCGATTCGTTTTAAAAAATCCACATCAAACCGGTTCGTGTCTACGTGCAGCACTTCAAATGGATTTATCGTAGCCACTTCGGCAGAGGTTTCGACAGACAACAATTGTCTGAATTCTTTTATGTTACCTCCTCCGCCACTGAGAATTATTTTTATAATCTGATCGTCGGGATAGGTTGAATAAAAGAAATCCAGAGCCCGCCTAATTTCCGTGCACCAATCCGAAACGACTGATGAAACGATGCCGGAAAGATCTCCGGCCGTAATCTTATCTGGTTGGTCGCCAAACTTGATCTGCTCGGCTTCTTCGAGAGGACAGTCGATCAGCGACGCGATTTTTTGATTGATCTGACCGCACCCGAGGGAAACGTCTCTCATGAAGACAGAGGCGCTGCCCTTTAAGATATTTAATGAAGTCTTGCTTGCGCCAATCTCAATGAGGGCAATGTTTTCATCTTCATTAGGGGAATAGTTGAACTCATATATATTCTGAAGGGCAAATGCGTCTACGTCAATGATGCATGGATTCAGTCCTGCCAATTGGGCAATATTCACGTAGTCATTGACCATCTCTTTTTTTGCCGCAACCAGCAGTACATTCATCTGGTTGGGATTGCTTTCATTTTCACCCAGAATTTGAAAATCCAAATTTACATCGGATATGTCAAACGGTATGTATTGTTCGGCCTCAAAACTGATGGTGTCCTGAAGCTGCTCTTCCGGCATGGACTGAACAATGATCTTTTTCACAATGACCGCGTATCCCCCAACGGAGAGGGCAACGTTCTGACCTTTTATGCCATAGTTTCTAAAGAGTTGGCGGATGGTATCCGAAACTTGTTCCGCGTCTTTTATTGCACCATCTTCGATCAGGCCCGGTGCGATATCGATGATTCCGAATCGGTCGAGGGTGTTTCCCTTCTTCGTCTCGGAAATCTGCGACGCCTTAATGGATCTGGATCCAATGTCAAGGCCAATTAGTCGGTCTTTTTTTCCAAAAAACATGGTTAGCTCTTTTATTCGCCAAAGATTTTTTTACTGTCCGAAAAGCTGTATCCCAGAGCCAGCAAGAGTTTTCTTTTGGTTTCCAGCCGACACGGTTTTCCATTTTCAATCCGTGTAATCGTAATCGGAGAAACATTCGCCTCTCTGGCCAGTTCCGATTTACTCATCAAGAGTGATTCTCGTATTTTTTTTAAAGAATTATTAACCATTCTAACCATCGTCGTATGGCAATTAGAAGTCATTACAGCGTTCACTTGGCAAAGAAAATGCCGGTTTGATTTTATCAATCGGAATAGAACGCTGTTTCTTGATTCGATTCAACCCCCAAAATCATTCTTTGTCAAGTTAAATTATAGGACTTATATCTATAATTTTATATATATTATATATATTATAACCCCAAATTAGCATTACCCCCTATTTTGCGTGCCCATAGATTCAATTGACATGATACTCAGGTTTCTCTATATGGCAGTTTGATTGTGGCCGATGGTTAGCATTCAATTCGGTAATGCCGTCGAAAACTTTAGCACCATTTTGTTTTTCTTTAAAAAAAAATGAAATGCAACGGGTTCAATTGGTCGCCACCGGCGTGAAAACATGATGAAAACGTCCAACATCCCAGAGCGGGCCAAACCATTTCGACTGGTAAAATATTTTACGTTCACCAGCCTTATCCTGATTTTTATCGGAACGATCGTCCTTTCCTCGCTGAATACCCACTGGGTCCGTTCCCTGCAATACCAGAAAAGCGAAGACTATGCCCTTTTGCTTATCGAAAACCTGAACCATCAGGTTTTTCTGCAATTTATTCTTCCCGTGGGGCTAAAATATGGAAAAATTGAACTGAGGAATCAGGAACAATTTGAAAGGATGGACAGTGTCGTCCGCAGTACATTGCACAGTTTCAAGGTTGAAATGGTCAATATCTACAGCAAGAATGACATCATTGCATACAGTTTTTCACAAGATCTGGTGGGAAGGGAAAACCTTGGGGGAACTTTTTACAATGGTGCGCTGGACGGTATTTCATCCTCCAAACTCGTTCAGAACGGTGCGTTCTGGGAAATTCTTTTGGGGATCCCTAAAGAGATCAAAATCATCACATTTGCCGCCTTAAGGGCAGAAAAGCCTTTGTCACCAATTTCCGGTCCGGTATTGGGCGTCGTCGAAATCAGACAGGATCTATCCAGTGATTACAGGAAAATATTTAAATTTCAGGTGGTTGTTATTTGCACGATCAGCATTGTCATGGGAATTTTGCTGCTAACTTTGATTTATGTCGTGAAGCGGGGTGAGGGTATCATTGAGAAGCGGGCTATCGAGCGGATACGGCTCAAAGAGCAACTGGCCAAAGCCAAACATCTGTCATCACTGGGAGAGATGGTCGCCGGGATCTCCCATGAAATCAGAAATCCGCTGGGGATTATCAGCAGTTCCGCCGAATTGTTGAAAAAGAAGATGAACCCCCAGGACACCTTGAACGCCATTATCGATATCATCGTGGCGGAGGCGCGGCGCCTGAACAAGATCATTTCTGATTTTTTAAACTTCGCGCGCCCAAAAAATCCCAATCGAAGTCCCTGCCGAATCGATGACGTGATCATCAAAAACATCCATTTCCTGGAACCTCAGATAAAAGCGAATGGTTATGCGATCAGGACATGCTTCTGCAGCAACATCCCAATCATCATGGCTGATTCGGACATGCTCTACCAGGCCTTTCTCAACCTGCTAATCAACGGAATGCAGGCCATGCCCCGGGGTGGTGCCATTGACGTGACCATTGAGACGGGTAATGGCACGTTATGGGTTTTTGTTGAAGATGAAGGAGAGGGTGTCTCCATAGCGGATGCCGAAAAGATCTGGGATCCATTTTTTACCACCAAAGAAAAGGGCACGGGATTGGGTCTTGGAACCGTTAAAAATATTATTGAAGCCCATGACGGCATGATTCGGATTGACAACCGGCGTCAAAAAGGGGCACGGGTTTCTATCAAATTCCCGTTAAGTCAGGAGGCCAGGTAATGGAAAGCATCCTCATTGTTGATGATGAGAAAAATTACACACTCATTCTTGCGGCCATACTGGAAGATGTGGGCTTTGAGACACTTACCGCCGACAGCGGCCCAGAGGCGCTGGACATTCTATCCCAATCCGATGTGGATTTGGTTCTGACGGATATGAAAATGCCGGTCATGGACGGCATCGATCTTCTTGAGCGGGTAAAACAAAAAGACGCGGATCTCCCGGTAATCATGATGACCGCGTACGGCTCCGTCGAAAAGGCCGTGGAAGCGATGCAGAAAGGCGCTTACCATTACATTCTCAAGCCTTTCGACAATGAACGGCTTGTTCTTTATGTAAACAGAGCCGTTTCCATGTTCCGTGTGGTTAAGGAGAATCGCCAACTCAGAAGTGCGGTAGCGAGCCGCTACAGCTTCCACAACATCATCGGAAAAAGCAAAGCCATGCAGGATGTTTTTCACATCATCCGCAAAGTCGCACCGGCGGCGGCAACGGTCCTCATCGAAGGGGCCAGTGGCACGGGAAAGGAACTGGTGGCCAATGCCCTGCATTTTAATAGTCCCAGAAAAGATAAACCCTTCGTGGCGGTCAATTGTTCCGCCTTGGCCGAGTCGCTTTTAGAAAGTGAGCTCTTCGGCCATGAAAAAGGGGCTTTCACCGGTGCGGTTGCCATGAAGAAGGGGCGCTTTGAAATCGCAGACAGCGGTACACTGTTTTTGGATGAAATCGGGGAACTCTCCGCGGGCTTGCAGGTGAAGCTGCTTCGTGTACTGCAGGAACGGGTGATCGAACGGGTGGGTGGGGTCAGGCCGATTCCCGTCAATATCCGTCTAATTGTAGCAACCAACAAATCGTTGAAGGAAGAAGTGGCCAAGGGTAATTTCCGGGAAGACCTTTTTTATCGGCTCAACGTGGTTCCCCTTACCTTGCCGCCGCTACGCGAACGCCTGGAAGACATCCAATCGCTGGTGAGGCATTTTATTGCCAAATTCAGCGATGAGCGTTTCACAGGGTTGCCGGTTACCGGAATTGACCGTGAAGTGGGGCGGCTGTTCTACGAATACGACTGGCCGGGAAATGTGCGGGAGTTGGAAAATATTATCGAACGGGCTGTGGTAATGAGTCCGGAGGCGATCATTCAGGTGTCTGATCTGCCAAAAGATTTTATCGACACGGCCCACGGCACCTTACACATGGATGGCATTCCGGTGGATGCCAATTTATATGACACCTTGGCGCTTGTGGAAAAGAAGATGATCATCCGAGCATTGAAAAAAACCAACCATGTGCAGGCCCATGCGGCCGACCTGTTGGGTATCGGTAAAAGTGGGTTGAATCAAAAAATAAAAAAATACAAGCTACTGGAAAAAAACAAAACGCAATAATCATTTGGTTTCCGGGTGTCTGCGCCCGTTCAACGGTTGACCTTCTCACTTACCATGTCGGCATACATATTGTCCGGGAAATCGGTTAAAAATTGTTCGTACAGGGCGGTGCTTTTCTGCTTTTCACCCGTTGCTTCATAGAGCCGGGCCCGGTTGAAAAGCGCCTCGCTCTTCATGGTCGTCTCCTCGTCTGCCGAAATCGTTTCGAAATAGCGAATGGACTGAGGGTATTCCTTTTTCAGTGCATAGGCATGGCCCAGCCCGCTCATCACGATGTTTCTCAAGGCAGGGAACCGGTTAAAGTCATCCAGCGCTTGTGTGTACATGGCAATGGCGGTATCTGCGTCCCCGGCATTGTAACTGATGTCTCCGTATGCGATTCGAGCAATCTTCACCGCACTTTTCGAACCATATTTATCGAAGATTTCAGTAAAATCGGCCTTCACCCGGTCATAGGCCGTCGTCGCATCGGTGTCTTGAAGGGCGGCCGAATACTTGGCCACGGCTTTTTCAACCCGTTCAGAGGCTTGGTTTTCATTCCGGTTGGAAACCTGACGTACCGTGGCAACGGCCAGCAGCAGAGCAACGAATATCCCCGCACTGATCAGAACCATTTTTAAATTGGATCGTCCAAAGGCGATCAGTTTTCCTGAAAAGGAGATGAACTGATCGGGTTCTTTCAACAGTTGCTTGCGTGTCGCTGCCCCTTTGGCCATGATTCCTCCAGATTTTTTTTAATTCGCAGCCATCCGTCGGCGGGGATATCGGCGCCGATCACTTGACATACTTCATAACCACATGCCGAAGCAAGGGCGCCGCTTTTTTCGTGGAGGTAGCCGTTGACGAATCCATATAAAAAGCCGGACGCCCAGAGATCCCCGGCACCGGTGGTGTCAATGGCTGATCCCGGCCCCTGGGCCGGGATGCGGCAAACCCGGTTTTCATGCCGGATGAAGCTTCCTCTGGCGCCGACTTTCAAGACGGCAATATCCACATGGCGAGCCAGTCGGGCCAGCGCCTGCGCTTCGTCCTCGAGTCCGGTATAGGCCCGGGCCTCATCTTCATTGGCGATCAGGATATCCACATATTGTTCGATAATGTCATCAAGAACGGCCTTGGATTGCTCGACCACGGTGAAACTGGCCAGATCCAAAGAGACCAATGCCCCGGCATGCTTGGCGGCGTTTAACGCGGTCGTCATTAAGTCGGCATTGAACAGCAGGTAGCCCTCCATGTGGACCACGGCACTGTCCATGAAGCATTCCGGCGTGATCTCTTCCGGCCGGGTGTCTGCCGATGCCCCCAGGTAGGTGATCATGGTACGTTGGGCATCGGGGGTAATGATGGAAAGCACCCGGCCGGTGGGCAGGCCCGACGTCATCAAAAAGGGCTCCACCCCCCGTTCGACAAGGGCTTTATGAAAAAAGTGCCCGACATCATCATCTCCCCGTTTTCCAACAAAGCGGGCACAGCCGCCCAACCGTCCGACACCCACCGCCGTGTTGCATGCCGATCCGCCCGGTACATCGATGGGCCGGTTAGACAACCGGCTCAGAATCTCTTCCAGCGCCGGCATATCCACAAGGGTCATGCCGCCTTTTTCAACACCGATACGGCGTACAAAGTCATCGCTTTCGTGAACCAATATGTCCACAAGTGCGGAACCAAGTCCTACGATCCGCGTTTTTTCACGTTGCAGTCTCAAATCGAATCCTTTACCAAACCAGAGAGTGGTGAATCCATCCCTGGTCACCATCCGCGTGGACCACATGCAGCCATTTCCCTTTTTCTTTGAGCACTTTAAAGGGAACGCCCTTGTCCACGGTAAACCGGATATCGTTTTTGGTTCCCGGCCCTGAACGGACATTGCACTTGTCATTTTTTACAATCACGGCTCGAACATCGGCGAGAAGAGAGTCGTGAATCCACCCGCGATCACCTTCGAAATCCTCGAACAGGTACCAGCTGCCTTGCTTATCGATCACCCGCAATGGATGATATTTTTCCACCTGCCAGATGACCGCACCACTGGTATTCGGTCCGGAACGAATGTTGGCGATATCGGCTTTCACACTCAACCGCTGGGCGTGAGCGAAGTTTGCGCCGACCAGGATCATGATGATTGCCAGAACCACGGGGATCAATTTATTCATGTTTCGATATCGCTCCTGAATAAACGAATCAGGTTTTGTTGGGTTTGACCCGAACCAGCAGCTTTTGTGCCATGCCCCGGCCGAGTACGATCCGTTTGTAATCGATACCAATCACCAGCTGCCCCTTCCCTGAATTGGCGATCACATCCACTTCATCACCCATTCGAAGGCCCATGGCCATCAATCGTGCCCGCGCCATGGGGCCGCCGTCCAGCCGGGCGACGACCAGCCGTTCCCCCGCCGGTGCATCGGAAAGCGGTAGCAGTTCCCGTCGTTGGGACATACATTGCGCACAGATGCCGTACATCTCCATTTTGTGCTGGAGCAGGTGGAAGCCGTGACGCTCTGCAGCCTGAATCTGACGCGCTTCTAACTGCGGGTCTTCAAATTCTACGATTTTTCGGCATTTGGTGCAGACCATGTGGTCATGGTGCTGTCCCAGATGCAGATGTTCGTATAGAACCTCGCCGTTGTCGAACTGCTGTTTGCTGGCGAACCCATACTGACACATCAGTTTCAACGTGTCACGGACAAATTCCGGATCCAGCCGGTGATCCAGCTCGTTAAGCCGTTCGATAATCTGGGCTGAGGATATATGACCATCGGTCCGCATAAAAGCTTCCATGACGACAAAACGATGTTCAAAGTCTGTGAGCTGATCCTGTTTGAACAGCTTGCAGAACTGTTCCTTTTCCTGCTTGTGCAGTGTTTGTGGCATGGAATGGCCTTCATGAAATGATGGAAAGAATTTCAGGTCTGAATGCAGGTTGATGGCCTCATGCCGGCCCGGGAATGGTGTAGCTGGTGCACGAGCCCGAACTGCAAGTCCGCGTCTGGGTGCTGACACCGGAATCGACCGGTTGGCCGGAACTACCGCCGCTGACCGTATGGTTGGTGGTGGAGAGAATTCGTTCCAGGTTGCCGGAACCGCAGTGGGAACAGACCATTTCCATCTCCTCGTCTTTATTCATTACCAGGATCTCCTGGTATTCGTCACAGTCCAGGCATTTGAATTCGAATATGGGCATCTCGTTCTCCTTATGAAAATAATCTTTTAAAATCTGACCATCATCTGGAAATTGTCAAGCACCGGGTGTGCTTTGCCATCAGGGCCCGGGCATGTTCCAAGGCGGTCCGGGTGATTTTTTCCCCGCCCAGCATGCGGGCGATCTCATTGATCCGTTCATCCGGGTCCATAGGCCTGATGGCGGTGGTGGTTCGGCCGTTCTCGACCTGTTTTTTTATATGGTAATGATGATCACCGAAGCGGGCAATTTGAGGGAGATGGGTGATGCAGATCAGCTGGTGTTTTTTAGAGAGGGCTTTCAGCTTTTTCCCCACCACGTCGGCCACGGCGCCGCCGATGCCGGCATCCACCTCGTCGAAAATCACAGTCCCTACGGCATCGGTTTCGGCCAGGATGGCCTTTAGTGCCAGCACAACCCGGGAGAGTTCTCCTCCCGAAGCGATGGCCACAAGCGGCTTTAACGATTCTCCCACATTGGGAGAGATCATGAACGCCGCTTGATCGATACCCGTAACCGACAGCTGCTTGTCATCCACATAAAGCCATGGGGATGCAGGTTTGCCGCAGGGGGGCAAAGAAAGGCGGACAGCGAACCGGCTGCCGGCCATTTTCAGACCGTTCAGCTCCTTTTCAACGGCTTGGGAAAAATCCGTGGCCACCCCTTTCCGTCGTTCAGACAAATGCCGGGCCAAATCCGCCACATGGTCGTAAACGTCGCTCAGCTGCGTTTCGTTTCGCCGAATATCATCGTCCAGATCGTCAACGGCACAAACCTCGGCTTCAATGGCATCGCGTTTTTGGAAAAGCGTTTCTAAGGACCCTCCGTATTTTCGCTTCAACCGGTTGATCAGATCCAGGCGGGTTTCCACCGACTCAAGCCGATCCGTTTCGTTGTTCAGGGTCCCCAGGTAAGACCGCAACGTTTCCGTCACATCCTCCAGGCCGAAGAGGTGGTCGGAAAGCCCTTGCACCCCCGCCGTCAACCCATCGTCCAGGTCCGCTGCCTTCTCCAGGCATTTGCGCACTTCCCCCAGCTGCTCCAAAATAGCCCCATCGGCCCCGTGAAGGGATTCGATGACCGAAAAAACGGACCGGTGGAGGAATTCGGTGTGCTTGAGCCGCAGCTTGTCTTTCTCCAGGGATTCATCCTCGCCAGGCATGATGTCGGCATCGGCAATCTCCGCTGCCTGATACCGGAGCAGGTCCATCTCCTTTTCCCGGTTGTTCTTTTTGGCCTTGAGGACATCAAGCGTCCGGAACAACGGTACCAATTGCTCATAGCGGTCGGCCACCTGTGCAACCAGTGGCAAAAGACCGCCGAAACGGTCCAGAATGGACAGATGGGTTTCTTCCCTGAGCAACCCCTGGTGGGCGCGCTGGCCGGAAATGCCGGCCAGATTCGCGGTGATGGATGCCAGCATCTGCATGGTGGCCATTCGGTCGTTGATGTAGACACGATGGCGGTCGTTTCCGGCGATGACCCTGCGCACCAGCAAACCGTCTTTGGGTTCATAGCCGTTTTCAGCCATAATCGCCGCGGCTTTGGATGCTTCGGGAACATCGAAGAATGCAGACAATTCGGCGGTGTCATTTCCATCCCGGATCATTTTGGCGCTGGCGCGAGACCCCAACAGCAGGTTTACCGCGTTGATGATAATGGATTTACCGGCGCCGGTTTCGCCACTCAAGATGGTCAACCCATCTTCGAAGTGGATATTCAGATCGTCGATAATAGCGAAATTCTTGATTAACAGTTCTTTGAGCATGGTGCCCCCACCGCAAGGTCGCCGTCGGTGATCATCCGACGAATCGCTATTATCATAAAAAAGGCAACGGGGGGAAGCAAGCATTATCGTAACCGGAGATGCGGCAACTTGGGCACACGGCGGAATCTGTGGATTATTCCGGATATCCCGATATCTCACGGATTTTTCTATAAAGCGGCCGGAACCGGCGATAGATCCGCCTATCCGTCAATTGTCAAACGCCCGTTTGTTTTTTCGGGTTGAAGTTTGGCAATGAGGTGCTATACTCAGGTAGTTGCAATGGAATTCTCACCCTGATGAGCAATTAGCGACGAGCGGCGTTTACCGTGCATATGCCTTAACCCGTGACCCTGTCCATTGCATCCGGCTTCCTTACCGGCTGAATACCCGGTTCCCGGGATATGTCGATTGTCGTCGGAAACGCTTCTCACCGACCACGCCGCTCTGACGGCGGACCTGGAAGCCGAACGCAAAGATCTCATTTTCCTGTTGCGGCTGAAAAAACATTGGGGTACGCCATTAACCCGATCCACATCTCCTGCAGCGGTCATTAAAAATAGAGGGGGAAACCATGGTAAAGAAGGACGCCTCGGCGCTTCACCAGCATCTGGTTGCGGTCAAGGAAGGAAAACGCCGTTTCGAAAATGCCTTTCAGGGCGTAGCCCGGATGATTCTGGACAGTGACATCGAAAAGGTGGTGGTGAACGGAGAGACCACTTACAATTTCAGCATTTTCAGAACAGGAAAAAAGCACATCATTGGTATGTATGACGAAATCAACAGCTTTGTATCCTACGTCAAGGATGCCGCGGAAAATGGGTCCTCCAAGGAGATGGCCTTTGTCCTTGTGGGTGAACCGGGAAACGGCAAGACCTTTCTGGTGGATTTCGTCTGCAATAAATACAGGGAATTTTTATCCCGGGAGACCAACCGAAAATATTCCTTCCGATTTACCGGCCTGGACAAGATCGGCGGGTTCGGGAAAATCACGACCATCGAGTCCCAGACCTACGAGGACCCCATGATTCTGGGAATGAACATCACCGACGAGCCGGATAAAAACCGTGATTTTTTATCCCGGGAGGTTGGCTTTTCGGACAACGAAATCGAAAGCCTCTGGGTGGACCATCGCCCGCTGGGCGCCTGCAGTGCGTTCATGTGGAACAGCATCAGGAACTACACCAACGGTGATCTGGCAAAGATGCTCGAATTCATCCAGATCATTCCTGTTCCCATGACCGAGAGCCTGGGCACCGTCACCGGCAAGTATGCGGCAAAAGATAAAATTACCTCATCGGCCGTGGATCTTTTGGGTGAAGAGTCCATTCAGCGGCTGCTGCACATCACAGAGACCAACAATCCCTACCGTTTCGATTTGCGACGCGGGGCGTTGGCCCGGGTGGCCGGCGGTGGAGTTCATTTTTCCGATGAAATTTTCAAGAACAAGAAGGACCTGGTCCAGGTATACCTGGGGGTGATCCAGAACCGCAGCATCGAAATTGATGGTTATAAGTGGCCCATCGACACCCTTATTATTGCCACCAGCAACAATTCTGAATTCAACCGCTTCCTGGCGGGAAAAGAAGAAGCCCCCATCGTCGACCGCTGCCGCATCTGCTACGTCTCACACAACACCAACTACAAACTACAAAAAGACCTGACCATTTACGCCATCGGCAATGAGACGCGCACGACCCTCGATCGCGAATATCTGCACCAAGATCCCAACCTGAATCATGCCGCCTCCGTAGCGGTGGTGCTCACTCGGCTGGCCCGGTCGGAAAAGCTCACGCCCATCGAGACCATGAAGCTGGCCGCCGGCGAGGTGGCCGGAGAAAAAAGCATCAAAACCCTGGCCGAGGTCATCGATACCCTCAATCAGAACCCGGACATCACCAAGCGATTCGGCCAGAAGGGACTGGGGCAGCGCAACCTGGGCCGGGCCATCCAGCTGCTCAACGAAAGCTCGGAAACCAACGAGGGCAGGTGCATGTTCGCCTACGATATCTTCAAGGCCCTGGAGCGCATTGTCCTCGACTATGTGACTGAGGCCAACGACCGGGCCAAATACCTCGAGGACCTCAAGACCGCCAAGGGGCTTTATCGGGAGCGGATCATGACGGAGATGTTCAACGCATATATGGACGAACCCTTGGCCATCCGCAAGGATGTCATGAACTACGTGAACATGATCATCGGCATCGATGCCGAAAACCTGGGGCCGGACAAGATGTGGAAGTACAAGGATCCCCAGAGCGGGGAACTGAAAGCCCTAAAAATAGACGAACGTTACATCAACAGTGTGGAAGACCGCCTGGGCTTGAAGACGACCGAGCAGCGGGAGACCTTCCGGACTTCCATTCGCAAGATATACGGTCAGAAGCTTTCCGTGGAACCGGACTATGACTTCATGGATAACCTGGAACTGGTCAAAGCGGTCACCGACGTACGCTTAAAATCGGATATCGCCGGTTCCGGTAGTCTGATTGGCGCCCTGGCCAACCGGACCAACGAGGAGAACCAGAAACTGTACGACCGCATGGTCGATACCATGCTCAACAAGTTGGGGTACTGCCAGACCTGTGCACAGAAGACCATTGAATATTTCTGCACGCAAGAGGATGAGAATTAGTCCGTGCCCATCCACCAACAGCATCTTTCGGCCCAGGTCGGTGTTCTCACAATTTCGAAATCCTCGACGTAGCGCTGCTACGCCTGCGGTTTCAAAATCGCTGCGGCCTTGGCCTGAACCCCAAAGCTATTGTTTCAGGTGTTTTCTTAGGCCAATACGTACCGCTTGGGTAGTAACAAAACATGGAATACAAATATATGCACTCCAAGCTAAGTAAAATTTATCGTAATCTAAACAAAGTCGGCCTGACGGCGGAGCAGGAGGAAAAGATTCTTCTGGAGCTCAACGACGACCGGACCCATGACACGCCCATCATCGACGGGCGCATGGCGGTGGTCACTACCGATGAAGGCCGGATCCGTCTACTCAACCTTTACGATTACCACGACCTGATGACCCTGCAGGCCATGGCTCAGCCCAGGGGCTCGTATGTCAGCCACATCCGTTCCATCGACGAATTGCTGGAAAAGGACCGCCAACGGGAGAAAGACGGCTTTCCCCGCAAAATTCGGGTGGGCAAGATGATCAAGCCCGGAAAGGCCGGCAAGGGCAAGGTGGTGGTGGTTCCCACCACCGTGGAGGAAAAATTCATCCACGACCCCAACTTTACCGCACAGGAAGAGGGGCAGGGCGGCAGCGGCGATGGTGAAGAGGGCGAAGTGATCGGTGAGCAACCGGTCAGGGATCCGGATGAGGCCGGTGCGGGGGGGCCGGGTCAAGGCGAGGGCGGTCAGCACGAAATGGAGTCCTCTGCCTACGACCTGGGAAAAATTCTCACCGAACAGTTCGAACTGCCCAATCTGCAAGATAAGGGTAAAAAGCGCTCCCTGACACGCTATACCTACGACATGACCGACCGGAACCGCGGTTCCGGCCAGGTGCTGGACAAAAAAGCCACCTTGAAGGAGATCGTCGAAACCAATATCCACCTGGGCAACATCCCCGACATTGACGATATCGACCCGTCCCGGTTCATCATCTCCCCCAGAGACAGGATCTATCGCGTCCTGTCCAAGGAAAAGGATTTCGAAGCCCAGGCGGTCGTTTTCTTTCTCCGGGACTATTCCGGCTCCATGGCCGGAAAGGCCACCGAGCTGGTGGTCACCCAGCATGTGCTCATATACAGCTGGCTGCTCTATCAATACGCCAACCAGGTGGAGTCCCGATTTATCCTGCATGACACCGAGGCCAAGGAGGTTGAGGATTTCTATACATACTACAACTCCAGGGTAGCCGGCGGCACCCAGGTCTTTTCCGCCTACGAAATGGTCAACCATATCGTCAAGGAGGAAAACCTGGCCGCGGACTGCAATATTTATGTTTTCCACGGTACCGATGGCGACGACTGGGACACGGAGGGAAAGAAGGCTGTTCCGGCGCTTAAGGAGATGCTCGGCTATGTCAGCCGTGTGGGCGTGACCATCGCCGAGCATGCCGGCAGTTCCCAGAACGACACGGAAGTGGAGCGGTACCTGAAAAAATCGGGACTGCTTGAAAAATTTCCCAACCTCCTCCGACTGGACACCATCAATGAAAGCACCGACGAACCCCGCTTGATTGAGGGGATCAAGCGGTTGATCTCATGAAAGCCCATTTCAAAACGCCCCATTTTCAAACGGGCGCTTGGATTGAGGGCGGAAACGGCGGAACACATGAAACTGATTGACCAGCATACCAAAACGATCATGGAAGGCTGCAAGCTGCGGGCCCGTGACGCCGGTCTACGTTTCGAAGATGAAAGCCTGGAGTATATCGTCACCAACCGTGATCTTATCGAACTTTCCCCCAAGGTGATGATTCCCACCCTCTACGATTACTGGGTTCACGACGTTGAGGTGCTCAAAGAGAGGGGCAAGTACGAACTCTATCCGGGGAATCCCTACGAAACGGTCATCAATACGCGTCCGGCCATCTCATTTTACAACGACAACAATCCGGATTGGCTGAATGTGATGATCTTCTACCATGTTATCGGCCATATCGACTTTTTTCAGAACAACCTCTATTTCCGCCATACCTGGGATTATGATTTTAACGGTGAGGCGCTGTCGGACAAACGGGCCATCGCCAAACTTCGTTCTGAACGGGGCCGTTGGGTAGACTACGTAATCGAGTTTGCCCGGGGCATCGACAACCTCGTCGGATATCACGGACTATTGTCGAAGATCTTTTCAGCGCCGGATTCAGGCATTTCGGAAAAAGTGGATTATTATTTCGACATCTACCTGCAGGATATCGCCAAAGCCAATATCAGTAAATACATCAAGGAGCTTGAGCGCTATAACACCAGCGTTAAGGAAGACCCGGCAATGGGCGAGCAGAGTTTTTTCTCACAGGTCGACCAGGGTCATCCGGAGTTCGCCAGCCTGTTTAAAAAGCACCAAGAGGCGAAAAAACAAAAGCCTCAGGACCTGCTGGAATTTATCCTGGAACACTCCAAGATGCTTGGCCGGGAAGAGAACCAATGGATGCTGATGGTGATCCAGATCATTCGAAAAACAGGGCTATTTTTCCAGCCCCAGATCCGCACCAAGATCATGAACGAAGGATGGGCCTCTTACTGGCACGAAAACCTTTACATGCAGGATGATCGCATCAGTGGACACGAGGTGGACTTTGCCCGGGTCAACGCCGGGGTGACGGCCATGCCCCGGGTAGGGCTGAACCCCTATGCGCTAGGCATGCGTCTGTTCTACTTCTTGGAGGAAATAGCCGAAAAAGGCAGGATATCCTGGGAATACCAACATCTGGCGGACGCCGGACGGCGAAAAGACTACGATGCCAAAACCGGAAAAGGCAGGGATTTCATTTTCAAGGCACGAGAAAATTTTTCGGACTTTACCTTTATCCACAGTTTTGTGGATCAGGACTTCGTTACCGCCAATAAACTCTTCGTGGCAGACAAACGGCTGAACCAGCAGAAAATGGTCTGGGAGTATTACGTGAAAAGCCGCAGCGCTGACGATTACCGGGAGATGCTCATGGCATCCTTATATCATCCGCCGTGCATCGAGGTCGACGAGGAGAAAACCAAGCAAAAAGGCCTTTACCTCATCCACCGATTTGAGGGCAAACCGCTGTTGGCGGAATATATCCCCAATACCATGCTGGGTATCGAATACCTGTGGGGCGGTCCGGTGCAGTTGGAAACCATGGAGGTGGTCGCGACGCCACAGGCGCCAAGAATGCCTGCCATGCCGGGAATTGTCGCATCACAGACCGATGCACCCAAACCGCGGGAACTGAAATGGCAGCGGGTGCGATACACCATGGAAGACCGAAAACTAAGCAAGAAGGTCCTCTAAATGACGCGACCGGCACCCCATTATCCACCGGTCGGATAGGGCAGTCTATGGACAACATCCGAAAAGCCATGCAGCATATCGATATCAGCGCCGATGGGCCAAACCACAGCAAGTCCATCCCTTTTGAAGAATTTCTCCAGGTGGTGCAGGACAACCCCACCGGCACCATCCGGAACGTGTTTCAGGTCTTTCATGATCTGTTCAAGACGCATGTGGGTGAAGGTGTGGATGAATATCCCAACGATCCTGAATCTATCAAATATGTGAGTTATGACTGTAGCAAGCTGTTTGTCGAAGGCGCAGACCATCCATTTTTTGCGGACCGTCTTTTTGCCAACCGGTTGGTCAATCATGTTGAGGCGCTGCGAAGTGGTGCCCAGCAAAATAAAATCTATATTTTCGATGGCCCCCACGGTTGCGGTAAAAGTACCTTTTTGAATAATTTGTTGAAGCGCTTCGAAGCGTACGCCAATACGGAAGCAGGCGCCCGTTACGAAACGGTGTGGCGTCTGGATCGCAAGCAATTGACCCAGGAAGGGGGCAATAAGACCGCTTCCATCATAGAAAGCCTCTTCCGGATGCAGCAAAATCCGAACAAGAAACAATTTGAGACCGTTCAGGCCCTGGCCCTGCCCGACACGGATAACAATTTTGTGGAGGTTCCCTGCCCCTGCCATGACAATCCACTGCTCCTGATCCCCAAAAACCAGCGGCGGCAATTTCTCGATGATCTCTTTGAAAACAACGAATTCAAATACATCCTGTTTACCGACAAGGCCTTCGAATGGATTTTCCAGGATGTTCCCTGTACGATTTGCGGCTCGCTTTACGAAGCGCTGCTGACCCGCTTGAAGCACCCGGCAAAGGTGTTTGAAATGGTTCATGCCGTACCCTACAGTTTCAACCGCCGACTGGGCAGAGGCATCAGTGTGTTCTCCCCCGGTGATCGTCCGATCAAGCAGATCGTTCAAACCAACGAATACCTTCAGCAGCTGATCAACCGGCTCTTTTCCGACAGCAATCAGGTCCGTTACATCTATTCCCGCTACGCCAAGACCAACAACGGCATCTATGCCCTGATGGACATCAAATCCCACAACATCGAGCGCCTTATCGAGCTGCACAACATCATCAGCGAAGGGCTGCACAAGGTTGAGGATATCGAGGAGAACGTCAGTTCTCTGTTCCTGGCCCTGATGAATCCGGAAGACAAAAAAAACATCAAGGAGTTCCAGTCATTTTCCGATCGTATCGTTTATATCAATATCCCGTATGTGCTCGACCTGAACACGGAGGTCGAAATCTACCGTAACATTTTCGGGTCCCACATCGATGATAATTTCCTGCCCCGGGTGCTGCACAACTTTGCTCGGGCAATCATCTCTTCCCGCTTGAGCCTGCGCTCCGAAGCCATGCTCGAGTGGATCCCCAAACCGGAAAAATACAGGCGCTATTGCGACAAAAATCTTCAATTGCTCAAGATGGAAATCTACACCGGGTATATACCCGGGTGGTTGTCCGAGGAAGACCGCAAGGCACTCACCGCCAAACGCAGGCGGCGGATCATCGGTGAATCCGACAAGGAAGGCCAGCAGGGTATCTCGGGGCGTGATTCAATAAAGATTTTCAACGCTTTTTATACCACCTTCGCCAAATCGGGCGCATTGATCGACATGGCCATGCTGTGCAAGTTCTTCCATGGGCAAAAGGATCTGAAAGCCTCTATCCCGGAAGGATTCCTGGCGTCGCTGCTGCTGCTGTATGATTTTTCGATTCTCCAGGAGGTCAAGGAATCCCTGTTCTACTACAACGAAGAGCAGATTCGTCGGGAAATTCTACACTATATGTTTGCCGTCAATTTCGAGCCGGGAACCGTAGAAACCTGTATGTTTACCGGCGAAAAAGTCCGCATCACCGAAGCGCTTCTGGATGGCTTTGAACGGCGCATACTTGGGGAGAAGAGTGAAAAGATCAAGCTGCTCAGTTTCAGGAAAGACACTCAGAAAGAATACACCTCCCGGGCATTGACCCAGGAGATCATGGTGGCCGGCACGCCGCCAGAGGAAACACGCCTGTTCCAATCTCTGAAGGAGCGATACGAATACAACCTCAAAGAAAAGGTGTTTGATCCCTTTCTTGAAAACGAAAATTTCCGCCGGGCGATCAAGGATTATGCCGAGGAGGATTTCAAGACATATGACCATAAGATTCGTGAGGACGTCACATTCTTGATAGATAACCTCATGAAACGCTATCGCTATACCGAGCAAGGCGCCAAGGCGGTCTGCATTTACGTCATCGATAATGACCTTGCCAGAAAGTTCACCAAGCCGTAATGGTTGCCGCCGCTTCCTGCAGACCGGTCCACTGCCACCACCGTTTTATCCGGACGCTTCCCCAATGAGTAAATTCCAAGCCCTGAAAGGTGTGCCATGCAAGAAGACAACATCCGTTTCCAATCCGGTGGGTGGCAAATGGAAGGACGCTACCACACCGGAAATTCCACGAAGGCCGCAGTTATTACCCATCCACACCCGCTGTACGGCGGCGATATGACCAACCCGGTGGTGGCGGCCATCGCCACCGCTTATCAAAATGCCGGATTTGCCACCCTTCGGTTTAATTTCAGGGGAACGGGAGAAAGTGGCGGCACCCATGACCAAGGCGTCGGCGAACAGGTGGATGTGGTCGGCGCTGTGGATTTTTTGAAAGGCGAAGGCCTCGGGGAGATCCACCTGTCCGGCTATTCCTTTGGCGCCTGGGTCAACGCCATGGCCCTGCAAGGGGCGTTATCGGTTCAGGGGCTGACCATGGTGGCGCCACCGGTGGCTTTCATTGATTTCAAAGATGACCTTCGTCTGCCGATGCTTTCGGCCGTATTGGCCGGCAGCCGGGATGAATACGCCCCACCGGACCAAATCCGCCCGTTGATGGGCCAATGGAATCCTGCTGCGCGGTTAGAAATCATCGACGGCGCCGACCACTTTTTCTTCGGCTTTCTGGACGAAGTAACCCGCGGGTTGGTATAACGTGTTCAGGGCCTGAACATCATCAAGTGACAGCAATGGTAATTTTGCCTATTAGGGTCAGCCGAGAGTCGTTATCCGGCCACCTTATTATTTGCCTGTAAGGCGTGGCGCCATAAAAATGGCTAAGGATTGTGAATTCAGACCTCGTTACATCAAAAATTATCCATGTCCAAAATACCCTGGGAATACAGTTGTTTCAGACAAAAAAAACACGCTCTCAGGAAAAAATTGGACACTCTCGATTTCCGGGCAGATAGTAATATCAGACAGTTATCTACCGCCCGTTCAATTGAGCACTATTTTGATACGGCGAAATGTCCATTTTTGGCCCTCAAAATGGGTGGAAATAACGAGGTCTATA
>JGI24023J19991_10000262_pt1 | contig 40749 bp, 29 predicted proteins | sample Cruoilmetagenom1_FD_19991 | JGI IMG/M metagenome (IMG submission 19991)
CTGTTTATCGAGCGCGCGGAGGAGTTTAACGAGCTGACACTAGGATTTTTAGAAAATCTGAGTGAAAGTGATGGTAAGTTTACGAAACGGGAGCCGGTAAAGCCGAGGATGTTCAAAAAGCCCATATAATTTCTATAATGATGAAGTGCGCGGATTTATATTCCGCACTTATCCTTTGCATGCCCGAATACTTCAACAGCAATATCTATATGCTCGTCCGTGTGTATTGCCATTAGAGTGGCTCTAATCCTGGACATTCCGTAGGGAACCGAAGGGGGGCGCACAGCAGGTGTAAACACCCCGTTTTCTCTGAGCACTCTTGCAAACTCCACTGCGGACCCGGCTTCACCTATAAGTACCGGCACTACCGCTGAATCAGAGGGAAGTATCTCAAGCCCGAGTGTCTCGAGCCCGCCTTTGAATCTTTTAATTAACCGCCACAGGTGCTCTCTTCTTTCAGGCTCGTTCTCGATAATATCTATCGCGGCAATCGAGGCAGCAAGTGAGGACGCCGGAAGGGAAGTATCGAATATATAACTCCTGACACGATTCCTTATAAAGTCTATCAACTCCCTGCTTCCAGCGATGTAGCCTCCTAAAGAGCCTGTCGCCTTTGAAAGAGTGCCCATAACTATTGGAACGCGGCTCTCGACACCAAAGTGCTCTGTCGCGCCGCTCCCCCTCTCTCCGAGCACTCCAGTCGCATGCGCTTCGTCAACCATGAGCATGGCTCCGAAGTTATCTGCAAGCTCTGTAAGCTCTGGCAAGGGGGCCAGATCGCCGTCCATGCTGAATACGGTATCGGTAACAATCAGTTTTTTCGCCAGTGTCTCGGAATCGGATTCTAGGAGTGAGGATAGATGGCCCATATCGAGGTGACGGTAAATTCTGACCCCGGTCCTTGAGAGTCTGCAGCCATCTATTATAGAGGCATGGTTTAGCTCGTCGCTGTAGACAATATCACCCTCGCCGACGAGTGAGGATATTGTCCCTATATTGGCAAGATACCCTGAGCTAAAGAGTATGGCGGACTCCGTATTCTTAAAACGAGCTAGATGCTCTTCGAGCTCACGGTGAAGATCTGAGCTTCCGCTGACGAGCCTTGAGCCGCCTGAGCCTGTACCGTATTTCTCAAGCGCGAGCTTTGCAGCCTCTTTGACCCTGGGATCGACAGATAGCCCTAAATAGCTGTTGGACGAAAGCAGTATGTGGCTCTTACCGTTTATTATAATTTCGGGCGACTGGCCGGTCTCTATATGGGTGAGTGTACGAAAGAGGTTTTCGTCTCTTATTTCTTTTAGTTCTTCTATAATCCAGTCAAGAGGTTCTTTCATGGTTAGTCTTAGATTATTATCATGATGCTTGTTTAAACTAGGGAGCTTCAGTCGCGTTTTTAATTGAGCTGTAGGTTACACGGAGAAGTTTTTTTAAATCATCCATTGGAATTCCGATGGGCGGCATGAGCACTATGACGTTTCCCAGGGGGCGAATGAGCACTTCGTCTTCCATAGCCCTGTCCGCAACCTGCCAACCCATTTTGAGCTCGGGTGCATAGGGGTTTTTATTCTCCTTATCCTCTACAAGCTCGATGCCAGCCATGAGTCCCTTGGATCTGACGTCTCCTACGTGTTTCAGACCGCTGAACTCTCTGAGCTCATCTTCAAAGAGCTGTATCTTCTGATCCAAATTTTTAAGAGTACGATTGTTATCAAACGCTTCCAGGTTGCCTAGCGAAGCTGCGCAAGAGAGCGGGTTGCCGGCATAGCTGTGTCCGTGAAAGAAGGTCTTGAATTCATCGTAATCCCCGAGAAAGGCTTCATATAACTCCTCAGTGGTAATAGTAGCCGAAAGAGGCAGGTATCCGCCCGTCATTCCCTTTCCGAGCACCAGAATATCTGGGGTTACCTGATCGTGCTCGCAGGCAAACATCTTGCCTGTACGACCGAAACCCGTGGCCACCTCATCTAGGATCATTAGCACACCGTACTCGTCACAGTACTCTCTTACTTTTTTCAGATATCCCGGAGGTGATACGATCATCCCTCCCGCCGCCTGCACATAGGGCTCAAAGATCACTCCGATAATCTCTTGGTGGTGTTCACTTAGTATTTTCTCAACCCCATCGGCGCATGCGAGATCGCATGAGGGGTATGTTTTATTTAGGGGACACCTGTAGCAATAGTATGAAGGGGCTTTAAAATTTTCGAATAGTAGGGGTTCAAACGCCGAATGGAATAAATCGATTCCTCCTACAGAAACCGCACCCAGAGTATCTCCGTGATAACCGTTCTCTAAGCTTACGAATTTAGTTTTTTCGGGCTTACCTTTTAGCTTCCAGTACTGAAAAGCCATTTTTAGAGCGACTTCCACAGCGCTTGCCCCGTCTCCTGAATAAAAAACCTTACTTAAACCGGGCGGGCAAATATCTATAAGACGCTTAGCGAGCTCTGAAGCAGGGGGGTTTGTCACCCCAAGTAGAGTGCTGTGCGAGAGCTTATCTACCTGGTTTTTTATGGCACTATCTATCTCGGGCACTTTGTGGCCGTGAATATTGACCCAGAGGGAGGAAACGCCGTCTATGTATCTTTTACCTTCGGTATCGATTAAATAGGCCCCATAGCCGCTCTCTATGACCACAGGGTCTTTTTCCCTGTACTCCTTCATCTGAGTAAACGGGTGCCAGACGAACTGCTTGTCATACTCTCCTAATTTTTTCGTTCGATTAGACATGGTGCAGTTTGAAGACTAAAAGAATTTAAATTATATTGCATATTTTTGAGGGGCATTCTAGATCGTTGAGCATCATAGGATAATCCTCACAACTGATTAAAGAGAAATTTTAGACTACAATAACGGTAATTAATGTCAATAAACCCGGATACAGGCAAAGCTATTAATTGAATATATGGGATTATATCTGGTAAATCAGAAAATTTATAAGTAATATTATATCAACCAGGTGATTCCGGTATACTAGGTCAAGCTATTTAAATCAACAAACTAGGGATTATACTAGAATATAGAAGCTCATATGAGTATAGTGCTTATATCAAAGCGCCCAGGCCATAGAAGGAGACTGACAACATTATGAAACAGGTTTTAACATTAGAGGAAGCTGCACAGTATCTTAAGATCGCTAAACCGACTCTTTACCGTTTGCTCGAAGACGGCAAGATCCCCGCGTTTAAAGTTGGAAACCAGTGGAGATTTACGAGGGAGCTTATAGATAAATGGCTTTGGGACCAGCTGCCGAAGAAAAAGAATATACTTGTCGTAGACGACGACAACGTAATATGCATGGATCTGAAGAAAATAATTACCTCAGACGGCCATGATGTCGTAACCACAAAAAGCGGTGAAGAAGCAAGCAACTTGATTGATGATTCAAATTTCCACCTTGTATTTTTAGATTTGATGCTGCCTGATATGGACGGCTTAGAGGTGCTTAAAAGAATAAAGGAATATAAGACCAATTTGCCTGTCGTTATTATAACCGGGTATCCGGATAGTGAACTAATGAACCAAGCCCTTGAGCTCGGACCGATATCTGTTCTTAAAAAACCGTTTAGCCGAAAACAGATTCAGAGTTTACTTAAGGTTCTAAGCACTCCGTAAACGGATATAGCCGACATATAGTACAGATACTATTGTGATATAGTAGGGTGTTCCGTTATGAAATAACTATAGAAGACAATTTACGTGGCAACTATAATAATCGCTGAAGACGAAAAGATTGTAGCCAAAGACTTAGAGAATAAATTAAAAAAATCCGGCTATGAGATTCTGGGTGTAGTATCTACAGGGTTAGAGCTTTTGAATAAAGTGTCGGAGTCAGCACCCGACCTTGTGCTTATGGATATTAAGCTCGATGGGGAAATGGACGGGATTGAGACTGCAATGAAGCTTAGGGATGGATATGGAGTGCCTGTCGTTTACCTTACAGCATATGCCGACAAGCTGACACTTACGCGTATTAATGAGACCAAGCCAGGCGGTTATGTGCTTAAGCCCTTCAAACTAACTGAGCTAAGAGAGAGTATAGAAGTTGCTCTTGGGAATAGCTCGACACAATAATAGAATAACACTTATAAATCGTATAATCTTTTATAATAAAAACCATCCTTATTTTGATTTTGCAAAAAACAACTTGGGAGGTACACAGCCCTGGGAAACAATATAAGAAAATACGGCCTATTTATAGACGGTAAAGAACAAGATTCTTTATCAGGTAAAACTTACATAAGAGAAAACCCCGCAACGGAGGAGCCGTTTGCCGAAGTTTCCGAAGCAGGAGTAAAAGATGTAGATGTAGCTGTAGGGGCTGCGCAGCGCGCATTCGAAAAATGGTCGAGAACTCAGGCGTCTGAGAGAATCGGGTATTTACGATTAATCGCAGAAGTGCTGAATAAAAATAGAGAAAGTATAGCGCTAACTAACACTCTTGAGACTGGAAAACCGATACGTGAGAGCAGGCTCGTGGAAGTGGGAGGAGCCATAAAAACTTTAGAGTACTACGCTAGCATAGCCGGAAATTTAAGCGGCGAGAGTATGTCGATTTCCGAAAATCAACTGACCGTAACGCTTTTAGAACCGATCGGCGTGGTGGGACATATAATCCCCTGGAATTTTCCCCTTCTTTTATCTTTTTGGAAGATAGCTCCAGCATTGGCCGCGGGATGTACCATTGTGCTAAAGCCCGCAGAGCATACACCGTGCGCTATATTGGAAGTGGCGAAACTTGCCTCCGAAGCAGGGCTGCCAGACGGCGTGCTCAATATCATTCCGGGGCTTGGGGAAGTGTCAGGACAGGCGCTGGTGGAGCATCCCGGCGTGAGTAAAGTTGCTTTTACAGGTTCGACCGAAGTTGGAAAAATAGTAATGAAAACAGCCGCTCAGGAGATAAAGAAAGTGTCGCTTGAGCTAGGCGGCAAGGCNCCCTGCGTTGTTTTCGATGACGCGAATATTGAAAACGCAATAGAAGCTACGCTCAGAGGCGGATTTTTCAATCAGGGAGAGAACTGTACGGCAGTAACGCGACTCTTGCTGCATGAGGATATATACGACAAATTCCTCCCCCCGTTTATAGACAGGGTGCAGAAGATCAGGATCGGAGACCCTACGCTTGACGACACGGAGCTTGGAGCGGTTATATCAAAAGAACACTTCGAAAACGTTTCATCATACTTTGACAAAGGCGTGAAAGAGGGAGCGGAGGTCCTTCACGGTGGTGGACGCCCCAAGGAGCTTAAGAAGGGCTATTTCTTTGAGCCCACAGTACTGGCGGATGTGACCCCTAAAGCGACCGTGGCATGCGAGGAAATATTCGGGCCGATTGTAGCTGTGATTCCGTTTAAAACAGACGAGGAAGCCATAAGCATCGCTAACGATACGGTATATGGACTTGCCGGGGGGATTTGGACTGAGAATTTAAAAAGAGCCATCAGAACGGCAAAGGCAATAAAAGCAGGATATCTCTGGGTCAACACTTACGGAGGTATAATCCCCGAGACCCCGTACGGCGGCTTTAAACAGAGCGGTATTGGAAAAGAGCTCGGCTCTGACGGGCTTGACATGTATCTTGAGAAGAAGACTGTGAATATTTTTATAGGGGATAAAATTCCAAGCTGGTATGCGGGGTAATGTTAAGGTAAATCCGTAGAGCCCATTAAGTAACGGTCGCACTCCCTTGCGGCTTCCCTTCCCTCGTTAATTGCCCAAACAACAAGGCTCTGACCGCGGCGGGCGTCGCCTGCTGCGAATACGCCTTCTATGTTAGTTACATATTTCCCGTACTCAGCCTTGGCGTTCGAGCGCTCATCAAGCTCAACACCCATCTGTTCGAGTAAGGTCGCCTCCGGGCCTAGAAATCCCATTGCAAGAAGCACTAACTGTGTATCCCAGACCTTTTCTGTTCCCGGTATTTCTCTGAATGAAGGCCGTCCGTTATCTCCGGTGCTCCATTCAATTTCAATTGTATGGAGCTCTTTTACGTTACCGTCGCCGTCGCTCTCAAACTTTGTAGTCAGGACCTGATAGCACCTGGGGTCTTCGCCGAAGATAGACATTGCCTCTTCCTGACCGTAACTAAGAGTGTATATCTTGGGCCACTGAGGCCAGGGATTATCGGGGGCGCGCTCCTCTGGGGGCATGGGAAGTATCTCGAATTGAAGGAGACTTCTGCATCCGTGACGAATGGAAGTAGCAACGCAGTCAGTACCAGTGTCACCTCCGCCGAGCACTATGACGTCTTTATTTTTTGCCGATATATAGTTTCCGTCCTGAAGATTACTGTTTAGTAAACTCTTGGTGTTTAATGTGAGGAATTCCATGGCGAAGTGAATACCGTTAAGATCCCTTCCCTCTATGGGCAGGTCGCGGGGTCTGGTGGAGCCTGTGCAGATAACAACGGCATCAAAGTTAGCTTTTAAATCTTCTGAAGCATAGTCCTCGCCGATTGCGGTATTTGTAACAAACTTGACCCCTTCCTCGGCCAATAGATTTACTCTTCGGTCAACTACAGCTTTGTCTAGATGGGGGTTCGGTATGCCGTACATAAGAAGTCCGCCGATTCTGTCCTCCCTCTCAAACACGGTTACGCTGTGACCGGCCTTATTGAGCTGTGCAGCGCAGGAAAGCCCCGCAGGACCAGACCCTACGACAGCAACGCTCTTACCTGTTCTCGACACGGGAGCCTCGGGCACAATCCAGCCTTCTTCAAACCCCTTGTCTACTATTGCACACTCTATGGTTTTAATAGTAACTGCGGGCTCGTTAAGTCCGAGCACACAAGAGCCCTCACACGGGGCGGGACATACCCTTCCTGTAAATTCCGGGAAGTTATTGGTCTTATGGAGTCTCTCTAGAGCCTCTTTCCACAGGCCCTTGTAAATCAGATCGTTCCATTCGGGAATGAGGTTATTTACGGGGCAACCAGCAGTCAGGCCATCGAGCATGGTGCCGCTCTGGCAAAAAGGTATACCGCAGTCCATACACCTTGAGCCCTGCACCTTGAGCTTATTCTCGGGAAGATGCTTGTGGAACTCTCCCCAGTCCTTTACGCGCTCTTGTGGAGAGCGGTCGGGCTCGAGCTCTCTATCATGTTCCATAAATCCTGTGGGGTCACCCATTAATATTCCTCCAGATGCCGATCAAGCCTAAATTGTTCATTGAACCAGACTACAAGGCAGGTCGAGTCAGCTTATCAGTTTCCGCTGACCCGCGCAAGGTCACTTTTATTTTTCTCAAATGCCGCCATAAGCGCTTCATCGCCGCTAAGCCCCGATTCTTGTACGCGCTCTATTGCTTCAAGCATTCTCTTGTAATCCTTAGGCATAACTTTCACAAATTTATCCTGTAAGCTAGTAAGATGAGAGAGTATATCCTTTCCTCTTTCGCTATTTGTATATTCGACATGTCGTTTTATCATATCTCTAAGCTCTTCCATATCACTGTCCTGAACCGGGTCTAGATCGACCATGCTCTGATTGCATAGAATGGGAAAATCACCATTTTCGTTGAGCACGTATGCTATACCGCCTGACATTCCCGCAGCGAAATTTCTGCCGACAGGGCCGAGCACTACAACCCGCCCGCCTGTCATATATTCGCAAGCATGATCACCTACGCCCTCTACGACAGCATGTACTCCGCTGTTTCTGACGCAGAATCGCTCCCCTGCCACGCCTCTTATATAGGCCTCTCCCCCTGTGGCGCCGTAAAAAGCAACGTTTCCGATAATGACATTTTCTTCAGGCACAAAGGTCGAGCCCTTGGGCGGATAGACGATTATCTTGCCTCCTGAAAGGCCTTTCCCTATGTAGTCGTTTGAATCGCCCTCCAGTATAAGGGTCATAAAACCCGGTATGAACGCGCCGAAGCTCTGACCGGCCGATCCGTTAAAGTGAAGACGAACTGTATCTTCGGGGAGACCCTCTCTGCCGTAACGCCTGGTAAGCTCGCTTCCAAGTATCGTACCTGCGGTGCGGTTAACGTTTCTGATCGGGATAATCGCTTCTACAGGCTCGCCGTTTTCGAGAGTAGGCTTACATATATCTAATAATACTTTGTTATCGAGTGCTTCCTCAAGCCCGTGGTCCTGCTTGATCTGAGCGTATCTGCCCCAATCTGCCGGCACGTCGGGCTGATAAAGAATATCGCTTAAATCAATCCCCTCGGCCTTCCAGTGATCGATTGCCCCCCTCATTTCGAGTTTGTCCGAGCGGCCTATCATTTCGTCTATTGTCCTGAAGCCGAGCTCGGCCATGATCTCTCTAACTTCCTGTGCGATAAACTCCATGAAATTAACTACGTGTCCCGGATCGCCCGAGAATTTTTTGCGAAGCTCTGGGTTTTGAGTGGCAACACCTACGGGGCAGGTGTCCAAGTGACAGACGCGCATCATAATGCAGCCGAGAACTATGAGTGGAGCTGTGGAAAAACCGTATTCCTCGGCTCCGAGAAGAGCTGCTATTACGACGTCCCTTCCGGTTTTCATCTGTCCGTCGGTCTCTAAAACGACCCGGCTTCTGAGGTTATTTGTCAGAAGGGTCTGGTGGGTCTCGGCGAGACCGAGCTCCCATGGGAGTCCCGCATGCTGTATGCTGCTCTGAGGCGATGCCCCCGTGCCCCCGTCGTAGCCGCTTATGAGTATCACGTCGGCGTGCCCCTTTGCCACTCCTGCTGCAATGGTGCCTACACCTACTTCTGAGACAAGCTTTACGTTAATCCTGGCTTTATGATTTGCGTTCTTTAAATCATGTATTAGTTCTGCAAGGTCCTCAATCGAATATATATCGTGGTGCGGAGGCGGGGAAATTAACCCTACTCCCGGAGTGGAAAGCCTGACCTTGGCAATCCAGGGATACACCTTTTTGCCCGGAAGCTGCCCCCCTTCACCGGGCTTTGCGCCCTGAGCGATTTTTATCTGTATCTCCTCAGAGTTAACGAGATAATCGTTCGTAACGCCGAAGCGTCCGGACGCCACCTGTTTGATGGAGCTTCGTCTTGAATCACCGTTTTCATCGGGTGTATTGCGCGCTGTGTCTTCTCCCCCTTCACCTGTATTGCTCATCCCTCCGATCCTGTTCATCGCAATAGCGAGACTCTCGTGGGCTTCTTTACTTATCGCGCCGTAAGACATAGCCCCGGTCTTAAAACGGGCGCAGATCGATTCCACCGACTCAACTTCCTCAATCGGTACGGGTTTTGACTCGGACTTTATATCTAATAGGCCCCTTAGTGTACAGAGATTTTTTGATTCATCGTTTACAAGACTCGTAAATTTTTTGAACTCTTCGTAATCGCCGCTGCGACAGGCGCGCTGAAGCATGTGAACCGATTTGGGGTTATAAGCGTGATGCTCACCCCCCGGGCGCCACTGGTACATACCGCCCTCTTCGAGAGTGTCCGTAATGACCTCTCTCTTGGGATAAGCGGTCTCGTGCCTGAGCCTTATTTCCTCTGCAATGACTTCAATACCGGCCCCTTTGATCCTTGTAGGGGTCCATGTGAAATATTTATCGATAAATTCGTGGTTTAGACCTATGGCTTCGAATATCTGGGCGCCGTGGTAGCTCTGCACAGCAGAGATACCGATTTTTGACATTGTTTTCACAACGCCCTTTGTAACGCTCTTATTGTAGTTCGTAAAGGCAGTTTCAAAATCTATGCCCGTGAGTAAGCCCTCACTTATCATATCCGAGAGAGACTCGTAAACGAGATAGGGGTTGACGGCGCTTATGCCGTAGCCAATTAGAAGAGAGAAGTGATGCGTTTCCCTGGGCTCTCCGGACTCTAAAACCAATCCTACTTTCATCCTGTTGCCGTTTCTTATGAGGTGATGATGCAGGCCTGCCGAGGCAAGCAGCGCCGGGATCGGTGTTTTTTCCGGCCCGAAGCCTCTATCTGAGAGAATGAGTATATTTGCACCCTCTGAAATGGCTCTGTCGGCCTCTGAGAAAAGGTTTTCAAGGGCCTGTTCAAGCCCGCGGGTACCTTGATCGATGTTAAATAAAATACTTAGCGTAGTGGATTTGAAATTCCCGTCGTTAAGCTCCTTTAGCTTACAAAGCTCGGAGTTTCCGAGCACCGGGGTCGGAATTCTTATCTTACGACAGTTCTCGGGACCCGGGTTTAAAATATTGCGCTCGAGACCTAAAGTCATTTCGGTCGCAGTTATCAGCTCTTCACGTATAGCATCGATTGGAGGGTTTGTTACCTGTGCGAATAGCTGTTTAAAGTACTCGTACAGAAGCCTTGGCTTACTGGAAAGAATAGCTACAGGGGTGTCTTTACCCATTGAGCCCAGGGGCTCGACCGCGCTTCCGGCCATGGGACCTATAATTACCCTTAGATCTTCATATGTGTATCCAAATGCCCTCTGGCGCGTGAGAACCGTTTCATGATCATTTTCATCGTTAACAGACTCTTTATCCGAACCATCTATATCGCTGAGAGCGACCAAGTTATCGTTAAGCCAATCCCTGTATGGATTTTCCCCGGCGAGCTTATTTTTAAGCTCCTCGTCCTCGACTATTCGTCCTTCTACGGTGTCAATTAAGAACATTCTCCCTGGCTGGAGCCTTCCTTTCTTAAGCACCATGTCGGCCGGGACCTCTAGCACACCGACTTCTGAGCCCATTATAACCATATCGTCCTTAGTCACGTAGTAGCGTGAGGGGCGGAGTCCGTTTCTATCCAGAATCGCTCCTACCTTGGAGCCGTCAGTAAAGGCGATCGAGGCAGGGCCGTCCCAGGGCTCCATGAGACAGCTGTGATATTCATAAAAAGCCCTTCTATCGTCGCTCATGGTCTCGTGGTTGGACCAAGGCTCGGGGATCATCATCATCACCGAGTGCTCTATGGGTCTTCCAGCGAGTGTGAGAAACTCAACACAGTTATCGAAGTTCCCGGAGTCGCTGCTCTCGGGTGCAATTATAGGAAATATCTTCTTGAGATCATCTCCGAAGAGATCTGTGGACAGCACGGCCTGGCGGGCGTGCATCCAGTTAATATTTCCTCTTAGCGTGTTTATCTCGCCGTTATGAATAATGTAGTGGCAGGGTTGAGCGCGGTCCCAACTTGGGAAAGTATTAGTGCTGAAGCGAGAATGTACCAGTGCAATGGCCGACTCAACATCGGTATCGTTTAGATCTGGGTAGTACTCATCCAGCTGCCAAGTGGTGAGCATACCTTTATATACAATTGTAAGGTGTGAGAGACTCGGGACATAAAAATACTCTCCGCCCTTCATCCCCGAGAACCTTATTTCATTTTCGGCCCTTTTTCTTATGACATATAGCTTACGCTCAAATGCCATATCATCAGTTAGCTCTGGGTTCCGAGCGATAAAAACCTGCTTTACGACAGGCTCAGACTGCTTTGCCATATCCCCTAGAGAGGAGTTATCGGTAGGAACCTCTCGCCAGCCCAAAACAGTTTGTCCCTCTTCCCGGGCTATCCTCTCAAAAGCTTCTACAGAAGCTCTTAGATCATCAGCATTCGGAGAGAGAAATACCATTCCCACTCCGTATTCACGAGGGGATGGAAGCTCAAATCCCTGTGCGTTGCATACCTTCATTAGAAACGCGTGGGGAATCTGCATTAATATACCTGCCCCGTCCCCAGTGTTTTCCTCGCAGCCGCAAGCTCCTCTGTGCTGAAGATTCATCAGCACGGTTATAGCGTTTCGGACAATCTGGTGTGATTTTTTTCCCTTAATATTCACCACGAACCCTATACCGCAGGAATCGTGCTCGAATTGAGGGTCGTATAGACCCTGTTTAGGTGGAAATCCAACTGGCTTCATACAATACCATCCTAAAAAGTTCAAATTTAAATGTTTGTTGTTTAATAAAAGGATTGACTTACAGTTACAGCCGATTAACCCAGCAATAATTTAAGATGAAACAGGGCACAAGTCAACACGGAGCACATACTATGCCAACCCGGGGACTATTATACCATGGATAAGGAGAATACGCATACAGGCTTAAACTTTTCAGCCTCTGTAGAGGTTAGTGATAGGGAATCGGCGGTCTTTGCCGAAAGCGCGTGCGGTGATTTTGATACCCGGGGGGCCCTGCCGGCGTTTATACTCGTTTTGATCGACCATACCTACCACTCTCTTAACTAGCCTCTCTGTGTATCCAAGAGCTACAATCTCGGCTGCGCTAAGATCGTCTTCTACATAGGCCTTGAGTATAGGGTCAAGTATGTCATACGGAGGAAGTGAATCTGTATCGAGCTGGTCTGGCCTGAGCTCTGCGGACGGGGGCTTCTCAAGAATAGACTTAGGGATTATTTCTTTACCCTTATACTCATTGATGAAGAGCGAGAGTCTGAACACCATGGTCTTGGGAACGTCTTTAATGACCGCAAAGCCGCCTGCCATGTCGCCGTATATAGTACAGTAGCCCACGCTCATCTCGCTCTTGTTACCAGTAGTAAGAACTAACCACCCGAATTTGTTGGAAGCTGCCATGAGAATGTTTCCTCGTATTCTGGCCTGGAGGTTCTCTTCTGTTATATCCTCCTTAGTATCTGTAAATGTGTCGGAAAGCATATTTATATATGAATTATATGCCTTAGCGATCGGTATCTTTATAAGCTCGATCCCAAGGTTCACCGATAGCTTCTCGGAATCTGTTACGCTGCCCCTAGAGCTGAATTTGGAGGGCATTGAGATGCCTACGACATTTTGTTTACCGAGAGCTTGTACAGCTACCGCTGCAACCAAAGCAGAGTCGATGCCGCCGCTTAGTCCGATTACGACTTTCTTGAAGCCGTTTTTGGATACATAGTCCTTTGTCCCTAGAACCAGGGCATTGAGTATTTCCTCTTCAACACTAAAAAATTCAGTCACTTTGGATTTTACAGCCGATTTTTCATGACGCCACGCTTTCCTATCTTTGATCACGATAACTTCCGCACGCTTTTTATACTCTTTAAGATCTTTTTTTCTCTTTAAATCTTGCTTACGGGAACGGAGTACGCTTTTGATATTTATATCTGTAACCAGAAGCTCCTCTTTAAAACCACCCGCCCTGACTAGAATCTCCCCGCGCTCCCCCACGACTACACTATGACCGTCAAAAACGAGCTCGTCCTGGCCGCCTACCAGGTTGCAGAAAGCAATAACTGCAGAATAGGTTTTGGCTCTTTTTACGAGCATCTGCTCACGAGAGGCTACTTTTGAGGAATAGTAGGGAGAGGACGAAATATTTATGATAACCTGCGCGTCGCCGACAATTGACTGCTTTCTTGTTGGATCGCCCGGATACCATATATCCTCACAAATATTTACACCGAATATAAACTTACCGAGCCTATATACGGGTGCTCTTTGCCCGGACTTAAAATACCTCTCTTCATCGAATACGCCGTAGTTTGGAAGATAGTGCTTACGGTATACGTCTATAAGCTCCTTATTGTGTAGAATGGCGGCAGCGTTGTATAAGTGGCCATTATCTTGATCGGGATATCCTACTACTACGGTAATACCGGCTGTCGCCTTTCTTATCTCGTCAATTGCATGAACGCTGTCCTGAATGAATTTGGGCTTTAGAAGCAGGTCCTCGGGTGGGTACCCGGTGATTGTAAGCTCGGGGAAGGCAAGGACATCCACACCCAAGTCTTTTGCCGAGCGTATATATCTTAAAATCTTTTTCAGGTTGCCCCGGATATCTCCGACCCTGACATTTATCTGCGCTAAAGCGATTCTTACTGTGTCCATGATTTGGTATTGGTAATTATAATACTCTAAGAAATAAAATTTCCACAGTTGATTATAAGGAAAACACTCTGGCAAATTGCTTGGTATTAATTGAATTTAATGACCAGGGGACGCAACAAAACCCTGCCCAAAGGCTTAGGAAAGGCCTATAGCGATATGGACTACATTGGCCAGAAAATGAAAGAGGATACTCGCCCAGAGCGTGCCAGTGGTTAAATAGAGATACCCCATGACTAAAGAGGGGAAGAAAGTGAGTATGGCCTGAGAGCATAACGAGAGATTATGATTTCCTCCTAGACATAACGTTATAAAATGACCGATTGCAAAGAGCAGGCTTACGATTATGACGCCTTTTAAGTTGTTCCCGAGCTTATTCTGAAGGTAGCCTCTGAAAAACACTTCTTCAGGGAGCGCTACCAAAAGGAGCTGTACGAGAATAAAAGTATAGGAGAGCATACGAAACGAAAGAGATTTGTTTGTATAAAGACCTATGAGCGCTATGGCTCCTGTGTATATGAGGAGTAGGACGACGGAGACTATTATCCCGATGATAACCCCTCTTAAATCCCACCTGAGCGCTGAAGAGCCCGTTCCGGTGAAAATAGGTACGGACAGCATTAAAAGGGCTGCAACGGAAGTAACATAGGGCCAGGGGATAAATAACTTCATAGCCACAATAGCTATAATGATTAGTGCGTAAATGGATAACGGGACAAGGTATCTGGACTCGCGAAGACTTGTTATCATATGGAAAGCTCGGAATACATTTTCAGGCAAACCTAAAAATACTTAAGATGGCTGTATAGGTCAATAAAGCTGATACAATTCGAATTTATTTATGAATAGAACCCCCCAGAGATTTACTAAGATACCGAGAACAATTAATAATTTGTGATACCACTTGAGCTTGTCGGGAATACCCTTAAATGTAAGCAAAAGAAGAAACGGATAGAAATCGAGTGCATAACGGTAACCGAACTGAGTCCATCCCGTGCCGCTCTTTGTAAAGATCAAAAGAGCCGGGGGGATGATAGCAAGCCAGCACGCGAGGGCAAGGCGGTTTCTGATTCCAGCGGCGAAAGCGAATATGAACACCGGGGTAGTGATAAGTACACTGAGCCCCACTTTTGACGGGACGATGTAGGGCCAGCTTTCTATGAAAGCCGGCGGCTGTAGGAGGAAAGTATATAGGTGATGGCGCATATAGGAGAGGCTAAAAAGTCCCTGATCGAACCATGGGGATACCTTGGCTTTGGCCTCTGAAATGGTATGCATGGAATACGCGACATCAAATGGCGAGCCGAAGCGTACATAGTTGTAGAGAAAGTTAAGACAGATAAAAACCCCGACTCCGAGTGACAAAAGTAAAAGCGGTCTTAATTTAATCCGTTTTAATATAGAGCGACCAGGGGACAAAGGAAGCCAGAGATCTGAGAGCATGATTATAAAAAACGGGAGTGTTAAAACTGTCAGAATCCTGGACCAGTATGAAGCCCCTAAAAGAAGACCGATCAAAAATACTCTGCGCTTACCAAAAGTTTCGTATATAGCGAGAAAGAGGAAAAAGAGCGAGACTATATGCGCAAAATACCAGACCGATCCGATGGTGGACGTGTACCAGTAAATGGTTCCGTATCCAAAGAGAAGAGTCATCCAAATCTGCTTTTCAAAACTCTCAGTAAGCCTTCTCATTAATAAGAAAACGAGTGAGACATTTATGCTGCCCAGTAATATTGATGCGAATACCTGACTAAAAGACAGACCCCATACTGCTACGAACGGTACTAAAAGCAAAGCCGGCATTGGGGGATAAATGGTATATGAGAGGCCGTCTCTTAAGATGAGCTCTTCAAAATAAAACGGGGTGTCCTGGAGATAAAGCCTGCCGGCAAGCAGGGCGTCTGCCAGGTATATGAAATAGTTAAAGGGATCGGGGTTAGCAGGCTGCGTTATAAAATATAAAACAAACGAAAACAAAAAGAATAGTGCTGCTGCAATCAGTGCGGAGTTTCTTTTATAACCCGGATTCGATATATTCATTGTAACCTTCTTATAAAATAACATTATATTCAAGCATGAATAGAACGGTCAAGATATTATGGAGATGCGGCTTGATCGATGGCATATATAAGCAATGAACCGCAAAGACACACTTAAAGAAATACTGCCCGTAATAATCATTACTATATTGGGCACATACTTTTTTTCTTATGTCTCTTACATACTGATTCAAAATCTGTATCCCGAAAGCTTGCTTGGAATATGGACAAAATGGGATACAGGAAACTATTTAACAATTGCTGAAAACGGATACGGCTCCTCAGCTAATACACTTATCGCCTTTTTCCCTCTTTACCCCTACCTCACTAAAGTCTTTACCCTACTCTTTCAGAATTATATGTTGTCCGCCTTAGTAATATCAAATCTGGCATATGCAGTAGCCGCTTATTTCCTGTACGAGCTAGTAAAACTGGACTATGAAAAAGAAGACGCATTAAGGGCTATAATATATTTGTCCGTTTTCCCGACGGCTTATTTCCTGCATGCCGCCTATACAGAGAGCTTATTTCTGGCTCTCACGATTTCGAGCTTTTATTACGCAAGAAACGGAAGATGGGCAATTTCGGGCATACTCGGTATGCTGGCAGCGGCTACAAGAATTACCGGCATCCTGCTTCTCCCGGTGCTCATTGTGGAGTACTTATCACAGAAGAGCTATAAGATAAGGAATATAAGGCCTGATCTTTTGTGGATAGGAATAATAGGACTTGGCTTACTCGCATACTTAATCCTGAATTATGTAGTAGCCGGAGATCCGTTTTATTTTCTCGAAGTACAGCAGGCGAGCTGGTCGAGGAAGATCGCACTTCCGTACGAGGGGTTTGTAAATGCAATTGGCGGAATGCAGGGGCGAGTTCCTTCAGGAGCTCTGACAGGAGACTGGGCCGAGATCATATTCGCGGCGCTTGGACTTGCAGGAGTTATTTACAGCTTTTTTAGACTACGTCTCTCCTATAGCCTGTACATCTTACTAACCTGGCTCCTCGTAACTTCGAGCGTGATCTGGCTTAGTATACCGAGGTTTACGCTTACAATGTTTCCGCTGTTTATTCTCATGGCACTGTTTGGCAGGCGCAGAGGTGTTAACTTCATAATAATTTTCTTCTCACTAATATGCTTTGCTTTATTTTTATCACAGTTTGTAAGGTTCAGGTGGGCTTTTTAGTTATGAGTAGAAAGAAACTTGAAGATATATTAGACATTCTTCCCATCATACTCACAGTTATTATAGGCACATTCCTGTTCGGAATCGCGTCCCACTTGGTGATAGAGAACAGATTTCCGGACAACATACTTAATTTATGGAATGCCTGGGACGCTCAGCACTATGTAAATATAGCCAAGTACGGATACGCCGCTTTAACTGAAGACGGGAGACACCTGCAGATCGTGTTCTTCCCGTTATTTCCTTATCTTACCAAATTATTTTCCTTCATCTTTCAGAACTATATCGTCTCTGCCCTTTTCGTATCAAATCTGTCTTATGCAGCAGCTGCTTATTATCTGTATAAGCTCGTAAAATTAGACTTTGAAAGGCAAGACGCTTACAGGGCTGTTATCTATTTTTCTGTATTCCCGACGGCTTATTTCCTGCATGCAGCTTATACCGAGAGCTTGTTTCTGGCTCTCACGATTTCGAGTTTTTACTATGCAAGAAACGGGAGGTGGCCTATTGTTGGCGTACTTGGAACGCTTGCGGCAGCCACAAGAATTACGGGAATACTTCTGGTTCCGATCCTCATAATTGAATACTTATCACAAAAGGACTATAAGATAAGGAATATACGGTTGGACATAATCTGGATCGGGGTGATCGGGCTTGGTTTACTCGCCTACCTGATATTAAACTATGTAGTTGCCGGAGACCCGCTGTATTTCATGGAAATACAAAGAGAGCACTGGAATAAGAAACTTGATTTCCCGTATGAAGGGTTTATAAGCGCATGGAATATTATGACCGGGAAGTTCACGCTTAACATCGACACTCCCTCAGCTAGAATGCTTGGGGGCCCGGCTGAGATTATATTCGCGCTCTTAGGACTTTCACTTACTATATATAGTTTTTTCAGGATAAGACTTTCTTACTGTTTATACGCCCTGGCCACCTGGATTATCGTGACCTCTACAGGGTTCTGGCTGAGTATTCCCCGCTATACGCTTGCCATGTTTCCAATCTTTATAACTTTGGCTCTCTTGGGAAGAAGAAAGTATGTCAATTATCTCATAATTTTCATATCGATACTATTCTACGCGCTCTTTTTATCGTCTTTTGTCAGGTTCCAATGGGCCTTTTAAACTCGGTTCTATCGTCTAGTACTTCTTAATAGATTTATATCTGTTCTTTCGTACTTAGAACGGAAGTTTCACACTGATATATAAGGTGTTATTATAATTGACTGAAAATTATGGATATTAGTATTGTCATCCCCACGTATAACGAATCTGAGAATCTGCCTATTCTTATCGATAGAATAGTAAAAGTCCTTGAACAGAGCGGCATCGAGGGACAAATTATAGTAGTAGACGACGATTCACCCGACAAGACCTGGGAAATTGCCAATGACCTTAATAAGACCTACGGCAATATAGAGGTAGTGCGAAGACAGGGAAAGAGAGGACTTTCATCCGCGGTGCTCGACGGGTTTACCGAGTCCGGGAGCCCGATACTAGGGGTGATGGACGCAGATTTAAGCCATCCGCCAGAGAAGATACCCGAGCTTGTGGAGCCTATATTAAATCGTGAGGCCGATATCACAATAGGAAGCAGGTATATAAACAGTGGGGAAATAGAGCAATGGCCATTGATGAGAAAATTATCTTCCAAGCTGGCTACACTGGCAGCTTGCAAACTTACCAGCGTTAAAGACCCGATGTCGGGCTTTTTCTTTCTGAGACGAGAGGTGATTGAGAACATCGAGTTAAACCCCAAAGGGTTTAAAATAGGTCTCGAGATCCTTGTAAGAGGAAAGTACGGAAACGTAATAGAGGTACCTATAAAGTTTCGGGATCGAATATACGGGGAAACCAAATTGAGCCAAAAGGTAATTATTGATTACCTGATCCACGTAACTAGGCTATACATATATAAAATCTTTTAAGACGATATATGAAATGAATATTCGCCTATTTACAAATAAAAATTTTCACATAATAGCGGCTCTTATCTTTTTTTCAGTAACATTCTTAGTATATGCCCTAACGGGGGAGGGAAGAAAAACACCATACGACTATTTTGTACCGCTTGCTGACGCGCTCCTACACGGAAGGACATACCTTTTAGAAAACATCCCCTGGCTCAACGAGCTATTATTAATTGACGGAAGATACTATGTAATTTATCCGCCTGTACCTGCGCTTCTACTACTGCCGCAAGCCGCTATATCGGGTATGGAAGCCAATCAGACCCTGGCTTCCGTTTTTTGGGGCAGTGTAAACGTATCATTAGTATTTTTACTGATGAGGCGACTCACAAATAATGTGCGAATTCAGATTTGGATGACGATCCTTTTTGGCTTCGGGACAATACATTGGTACCTCGCAAGCCTGGGGAAAGCCTGGTTTTTTGCTCATATTACATCTTTTTTTTTCCTTACAGCCGCAATTTTCGAAACATTGGGTAAAAGACGACCATTTCTAATAGGGCTATTACTGGGAGCCGCATACTGGTGCCGACTGCCAATTATACTTTCAGCACCTTTCTTTCTAATAATGCTCTCGGACCTATGGTGGAGAAGGGATAACACTTTAACCCCGCTCAAAAGGATTGATTTGATTCCACTCGTAAAATTCGGCCTCGGCGTAGGCGTATTTATTATATTGAATTTCGCTTACAACTACATAAGGTTCGGTACTATGGCCGACATCGCCTATGACATTCAAGCGGCAAGGGAGCCCTGGTTTTACCCAAAAGGCTTATTCCATATATCCTATATTCGAGATCACCTGTGGACCTTTTTTCTCAAACCCCCCGCATTTAGCACACAAGCCCCTTACGTCAAACCAGATTATATGGGAATGTCTATTTTAATAACCACGCCTGCATTCATTTATGCTGTTTTTGCGGGAATCAGAAAGAGAATCTCTCTAGCGTGCTGGGCTGGAATAATACCTGTAGCATTTATATTATTTATCCACGGAGGCGTCGGGTGGCAACAGTTCGGTTATAGATTTGCCCTGGATTTCTACCCGTATCTCTTAATATTGACGGCGCTTGGGATAAACAGGGGCCTGAAGGCCGAATCGGATTTGGAATGGCACCAAAAAACCCTTATTATAGCAAGTATTCTTGTTAACTTGTGGGGGGTTATATGGATAAACAAATTCGGGTGGGTGATATAGTAATTTAACGATGCGTAAATTTCTGGTGGTCTCAATATCGGTAGTAATCACATTACTCATTTGCGAGGGGGCATTACGTTTTTTAACAAACCAATCCGGAAATAAGCCCCCTATACTTGATATTCAATTCCCGTCTAGAGAGATCTTCCCTCATGACCAAATTATGACACCGGAAGAAAAACTGCTGATGAGTAATTATTGGTATAATTTCCTGATTGTAGACGGGGAAAAAATTACAAAGGGCGATCTTTGGGGGATTCTGAGAGAGGATGACGGGCTCGGCTTCACGGCAAAGGAAAACGCTTCATCTACAAACAGATGGTGGCAATCTAATAATATCGGCGCTCGGTCAAATGTAATTACTACTAGAGCCAAATCACCCGGCAGGGAGAGGATTCTCCTATTCGGCAACTCTTACGCTCAAGCAAGCAGGGTCCCGCAGAACATGACTATAGATTTCTATCTGAACTCGAGAAGGCCGAATATTGAAGCGATTAACTTTGGAGTCGACGGTTATGGTATGGCACAGTCATACTTGCGATTTAAGATACTCAAAAATGAGCTTGAATACGACAGGGTATTCATGATTTTTGTGCCCGGAGCAGACCTGGAGAGAGAGATTAACGCCAGCAGATACTTAGGGCTCGGCTGGTTCAGCAGCTATTCTATAACGATCCAACCGAGGTTTGTGATCGAGAACGGAGAGCTAAGCCTTATTCCCAGTCCGTATAAGAACCTTGACGAGATGATCGAACAAAACGGCGATCATGTATCTGAGAGATTAAAACACCACTTAAGGAAATACGATTCTTTTTATTTCCCGCTCTGGCACGAGGAAACGCCTGTGCTTGACAAACTATTGCTTGTTAAACTTATTAAGTATGGGTTATACAAACATAGGAAAAACACGATCAACCAAAATTTAATGAATGCCGACTCTGAATCGGTACAGATAACAAAAAAAATCACCGAAACGATGGCCAAAGAGGTGGAAGAAGACGGAGGAGCTTTTACTTTGATTGTTCTTCCGACTATATGGGATATTCATTATTATCGATCTGATCCAGATTTTAAGCATAAATGGAATGTTATGGTCAGTGAAGTTTGCACATATCAAATTAGTTGTCTGGACATAATGAAAGATTTTCAGGCATTGCCTATTGAGTTTTTCGACACCGGTTATGACCAGACGCATTACGGTCCGAAAACCAATAGTCTTATAGCAGACATAATCTTGCGAAAAAAAATGCAGTGATCATAGCTAAAAATCTTATCTTGACTATTATGCTTTATTGATCCGATATGCTATGTATTCCAAATGAACCTATTTTTTAAACACCAGAAACTTATATCCCAGGAAATTCCAGGCTACTACTATAAACACGGAGGCAAGGGCTGATATATTAGCCCAGAGCACAGATGATACCCCTCCTATCGGTCCGACGAAATTAACCAGAAAAGACGCTACCGCTACGTTTATAACGAAACCCACGCCAGCAACTATGAGAAATTTAAAAAACTGCTTTCCCATACCTTTAGTCTCAATGCTCTCAAAAGTCCAGAACTTGTTCCATAAATAGCTGTTAGTAGCGGCTGAGAGAAAAGACACCGCTTTAAAAACCGAAAACAAATAACCTTTTTCGACACCGGACAAGAATATAAGAAGGTTAAGTATCCCAAAGTCTATTGAGATATTGGACATGCCTATGGGAATGAATTTGCCGAATTGAAAGAGTGAGTGCCGAAAGGAGCCGAGGCGCGAGAAAACATATACCCATAACGCGACTAAGGGGGGAATAATGATTAGTACAAATGGCCAGTACGTGAGATACGAATGATAGTCCTCGGGAATTTCGGCTTTTAGGGCATTTAGCATCACCACGGCGAAAACCGATATTATGAGTCCGATAACAAGTGAGGATATTAAGTCTGATCTTTTCATAATCTGAGATGTGTAAATTTAAACCGGCCAGAGTATATAGTTACATAATCTTAAGGAATAATAGCATGTACTTGTATGTCCAACGACGTTATCTCCAGGATTCAAGCCACATATATTGTTCGTGTTTATAATTTTCTATATTTACTGCCGCCGTAATCGGATAAAAATAGAAGAACACTCCAGCCGCTACGAGCAGATATAGGACCACAAGTATTTTCCCAAATTTAGAATTCGTGTTCCAAAGGCGGTTGAGAAAATAGGCGCTTATTATGAGAATGAAGATGAAAGCGGGCAAAAAATGGTATAAGAATGTAATCTTTCTCGGAGAGACCGCCCACGGAAGCCAAAGCGCAAGCACGCTTACGACGGCGAATATGAGAGGCGGATACTCTTTTCTAATGGCCTGAACCGCGCCCAGAACAAAGAATACGCACCCAGTCCACCATATAAACGGGTTGCCGAGCATGTAAATATACGCTCTTATACCTTCCCCTAAATCGTCATAGTGAAGATATACGGGTTCGAGCAAAAGCGGCCATGTCCACCACAGGGATTCATGGGGGTGATGAGTTTCCACTCCACCGTGGTAACCGTACATTGCGTCCTGAAGACTGAGGAAATCTACAAATGAATTGCCAAAATAGAAAAAGGGAATGTAAGTGGCAACGTATACAAGTAAAGGCAACACTCCGAATGCGAGAGCCATTCTCGGAATAATATTTGCAACCGACTTGATATAGGAGCGGTCTTTTGATTCGGACAGGCTGACTTCATAGTAATATATAAGAAAAAAAGAGACCCCTGCAAGGAATATCCATATGTATACACCACTCCATTTAATAGACATCGAGGCCCCTGCAAATAATCCTGCCAGCATGAGGAACAAGTTCTTTCTAGTTCTTGCGTATTTTATTACGAATAGAGACGCCAGAAGCAAAAAATCGACCATAAATATATCAACCATAGTTATACGGCTGAGCACGAATATGAATGTATCGAGACTATAGAGTACAGCCGCAATCAGTCCCACCCCTTTACTTAGAAAGAGGCTCTTTGCTACAAGGTATATCAGAAGCGCGCCCAAGCCGCCGAAGAATGCCTGAAAAAACCGCCAGCCGAAGGTATTATTGCCGAATATCTTAATGCCGATTGCGCTCAGCTCCTTACCCAGAGGAGGGTGTGTCCATTCATATGCAAGATCCTCGGGAGCATGACCGGTATTCTGCCAGGCGTGCTGGTTTCCCTTGGCCATCTCCTGGGCAGTGAAAGCATAATATACTTCGTCGAAATAGTAATTTGGGGGTATTTCCAAACGGTATAATTTACTGCCGAAGCTGAAAATAAGTACTAAAAACAAGAGAATTTCGAATCTGTATTTATATAGTAGCGAATTTGAAGACATTTCTAATTTCCTGAATGAATATGTGCCAAGTTCTCTTTAGTGGATTCCAGATGCTCTTTTGAAGCTCCTTCGTATCTGATCGTATTTTTTATAAAATCATAGAACAAAAACAAGAAGACAAAAAGGTATAGCAAAAACATCCCGGGTATGAATAAATCTTCATAGCTTTCAGGAATCCCCTTGTATGACGTGGTCAATTGAATATAGGAATAGACCATATTCAGAACGTAAACAAGGGAGACGATAGCATATAAATACCACAATATCCAATGGCGGTAAGTGAGCAGGGTGAAAAATACGATTGCAGGGAGGAGGTGTCTTTCGTGGGCGCGTGTGATAAACAAAAAGAGAGAGAATATAATAAGGGTAATCGCCTGGTATATAAAATAGGAAAAATCCTTACCGCGCTCTCCGCGGCTTTTGTAGACTACACGGACAAGGAGAGCACCGATCAAAGTATATATAGATGCAAAAATCACTGTACCCCAGCTTTTGTAAGAGATGCCGAGAAATAAAGTGCCGTCATTCCTCCACATAGCAAAAGATCCCCAGAAATTAAAGGCGTTTAGAGAGGCATATGTGTACTGATCATAGGCTGCTGAGAATCTGGCTCTGATAAGTTCCAGAGGTCCGGTGAATATATATCCGAAGGCATCGAGCTTGTCCCATATAAAGGGTAGGGTTAGAATTACAGATGTTATTACTATTGCCAGTACTACTTTGAGTGTTGGTATAAATGTTTTAATAGTGGGCTTCCTATATTCCCTGAATAAGGGCTCAATGGCGATAAGCCCGATTAACGGGAACACCACGATGCTCGGGGGCTTAATCATAAACGCCAGAGCCGCGAATATGCCTGAGAGTACATAACGCCTTCCCAGAGCAGTAATTATGGAAAGAAGTATGGGCAGGGCATGAAAAGAATCCACCTGCCCCCAAAATGTTGAGTTCGAAAGAGAAGCTGGATTGAAAAGATAGACAACTGAGGCGATCATAGCGTTTCTGACAGTCGTAATTCGCCTAAGCGCGTAGAATATTGAAACGGATATACCAAGGTCTGCAAGATTTGCCGGTATTTTAAACAGTATATCTGTTAAAAATACGGGGAAAGTGGATTTCACCCCGTCAAGCGCCCGCAGGACATAGAGATAGCCGGGCATATAGTCACACCAGAAATTGTCGTAAAATTTGCTAAAGCCGACCTCTGTAATCTGACTACCCCATATTTTCCAGGTCAGAAAGTCGGGCTCATAAGTAAGGAACAGAGAAAATATAATTCTCAGTAAAAACCCTGCTGCCAGTATCAGAATAAAACGGATGTAGGGATCTTTCAGGTTTGTGTATCTGCCTGCTTTAGCGGAGCTCATTTCTAAGTTTCCAGGATTCTTTGAACATTCTTAGTATTACTTTAATATTGGCGCCTGATTGCGTGCCGAATCTTCGGGGAAAGTGGCGTATGGGGAATTCCTTTAGCTTATACCTTTGGTTTTTTAGCTTAATTAGAAACTCGGCTGTAAAAAGCGCTCCGCCAGAGATAATGGGTCTAACGGAGCGATAAGCCTTAGTGGGGATGAGCTTAAAAGCGCAGTCCATATCTTTTACTTTTAGTCCGAACATAAAATATATATACATCGCATAAAACCAAGCGTTCAGTGATCGCACGGGTGAGTCCGCCCTATCTTCTCTATAGCCGATAAACACTTCGCTTTCATTAACTGAGGGCAGCATACGGTCAAGATCGCTTATGTCGAATTGCCCGTCACTATCCATGAAGAATATGTAGTCAAGGGAAGCTTCTTCAAAACCACTCAGGAGCGCCCCTCCATAACCTCTATTTACTTTGTGGTTAACCATTATGACTGAGGGATTTGTGGATGCGATCTCATCCACAATGCCCCGGGTATTGTCGCTAGAGCCGTCGTTTACAACTATTACCTCGTAAGTACCAACATTTTTCTCAAGATACGAAACACACTGGTTTACAGTAGTTTCAATATTTTCCTCTTCATTATGTGCAGGAAGAACTGCGGATAGAGATATATCTGCTCTCATATTATTCATCCACCATTGAATCTAAGCCCCTGTCTTTACTTATAGGACTTGTCTATAGCTATGATATCACACTTTATTTCACTAATCTGAAACTCTCTGTGGAGCTCTACAGAGATGTCTTTAAATGAACATTCCTTTCCGCTCGGCCAGATGACTTGAATATCGGCTTTATCGAACTTCCCAAGCCCGAAATAAAGGGGAAGCATATCCTGTTCGGTGCCGCCCCTACCACCTGAGACCTCTCTTAGTTGGGATCCTCCCGGGGTCGACAAAACTACGCGCGCTCCTATGGCAGAGCGGTTGCTCCGAAGCCCGTCACCAAGTAGCTGCAAAGTAATGGATTTATTGGAATTGCCTTCGTTTCTCTTGAGTGAGTTTCCGATGTGCCCGTTTAGATAGACATCGAGGAAACCGTCTCGGTCATAATCTGCCCAGGTCACTGCGAAAACGTCTATGGGCTTGGCTAGATTAACCTCTACAGCAGCATCCCGGAACGCACCGTTTCCGAGATTTCTATAAAGCTTATTGTTCCAGGTATGGTTTGTGGTAAAGAGATCGACCCTGCCGTCAGCGTCAAAATCTATCCACGCACACGTTCTACCGTCACCCAAATCACGGGTGCCGGTTTCCCAAGTTACGTCGGTAAAAGTTCCGTCTTTGTTGTTCTTGTAAAGCGTGTTTTTCTTGGCTTTCCCTATGTTCGTTACGTATATATCTAAATAGCCGTCTTCATTATAATCGCCACTACAAACAGATGTGGTTTGCCAGTAAGGGGCGCCATCTAATCCGGAGCTCACCGAAGCATCGGTAAAAGTGCCGTCTCCGTTGTTCATATAAAATTTGTTATAGCCTCCGTTTGCGAGGAATAAATCCGGCCATCCGTCGTTATTCGAATCGAAGAATATGGCGGAGAGTCCGTTGCTACTCTCGGCGATGCCGGCAAGTGAAGAGGCATCCTCGAATTTGCCATCGCCTTTATTGCGGTAAAGGTAGGATCGCTCGTTTCCTGCGGCGAATAGATCGAGAAGACCGTCACGGTCATAATCTACCCAGATTACATGCCTTGTAGTGGAACCGGCTTGTGTTATGCCCGCCTCTTGAGAAATATCTATAAACGATACACCATCGTAGTTTTGGTAAAGAAGCGGCGGGGTAGCAGCTTTGATAGTGGCAATAGCCAGGTCAAGTAATCCGTCGTTGTCATAATCGGCCCATGAGGCGGCTTTAATGTTATGGTTTGGAAGACCTGAGATATTTGCAACGTTGCTAAATTTGACGCCTGACTCATTTTTGAATAAGAATAGCTTTGTTAGTTTACTGGTACTAAAAGGTTTAGCAGCTGCGGGCCTTCCGCGCTTTCTCCTGTCCCTGCGGGGTTGTCTGGAACCTCTTTTCCGGTCGGTATTGGATATAAGAAGATCCTGCCACCCGTCACCGTTGTAGTCGCCCCAAACAGCAGTTTGTCCGAGTGAGCCGGTATCGAATATACCTACAGCATTTTCCGAGTCTGTAAATACGGGAAGCTCATCTGAGGATTGGTCCTGCGCAAACACTACACAGGATATAGAGAAAATAACATAAAAAACGATTGGATTTAAAACGAATTGAATCAAGGCGCATTAACCTTTCTTGATAGATTCTAAAAGTAGCTCTGCAGAACGCAAACTCAAAGCCTCTATTGTCAATGAGGGCGCCTCACCTCCGCCTGAGGTGGGGAAAACACTCGCATCGGTTACTAAAAGATTCGGGATACCATGATATCTGAGGCTTGAGTCTACAACCGAGTTTGCGGGGTCGTTGCCCATCCTGCATGTTCCGAAGACATGCGTTGCAGCAAATAAGTCGTAGGAGGAGCTTTGCTCTACTATTTCACCAGCACCTGAGGACTCTAAAATTTCTTTTGTCTTTTTTTGCATGAAATCAAGACTTTTAAGCTCAGGCTCGCCTAGAAATGATTGTATGCTTGCTACAGGGAACCCGAATTCGTCTTTTTTATCTGGATCAAGGGTAACAAATGAATTGTCGTTTGGTAAGAACTCCGATATACCACCCACGGATATAGCATGACCGAATGTATTTTTCATGCCGTTTGCCAAATCTTCCCCCCAGCCCTTTCTGTAATACCTAAGGGCATAATTTAGCGGCCCCACGGCGCTGCCTACTGTAGGAAACATTCTTAATCCACCTGGAAAACCGCGCTTGGGGTCCGGATCGTTCCATTCCCATATAATGCCGTCAATAGGTATTCCTCTGTATGAATCCGTCCGTTCGGGATGGAAAGCGACGGCTTCATAAAAATTAGTCTCCATGAAATTCTTGCCGACATTACCGCTCCCATTAAGCTCTGAATTTAAAAGGAGCTTTGGCGTTTCGACTGCGCCGCATGCTACAGCAACGTAGTCAGCTTCTACAAAATGCTCTTTCTTAGCCTGGTCAAAATAAGTTACACCCTTAACTTTCCCGCTTTTTTTATCCACTTCTATTTTCTCTGCAAAAGCGAAGGGTAGAATCTCACAGTTCCCGGTATCCTCAGCCAGGGGTACGAATGTTACATCAACACTGCCTTTATCCTTTCGCGGGCATCCCCAGACGCATCCGTTACAGTAATTACACGGAGGGGCGTCTCTATAGACCTCAGATAATATGGCAACGGTGTTGGGCTCTATATTAATACCAAGCTTATTGCACCCTTTGTTTACAACCTGGCTTGAGTAACTGAGATCATGGGGTTTAAGCGGATAGGGCTTGGTCCTGGACCGAAAAGGGACTTTCTCAGGTCCAGCCACTCCTATGATATTTTCAACACTCGTGTAATATGGCTCCAAATCCTTATATTCAATAGGCCAGTCTACAGCAACACCGAAAAGAGTTTTCATTCGGAATGCCTTTTCATTTAGCCGGTGTGCTTCTCCCTGGTAATGAAGCGTAGTGCCTCCGACACCCGGGACCTGCTGGTACATGAGGTATTTTCTTTGATCCGTCTTATTGAAAGTACCAGAGCCCAGATTCCAGGACTTGAGCTTTTCGTATTGTGAATCTAGGTTTTGTGCCTTTCCGTATGCGACTCGTATCCTTTTCCTGTAAGGGAAACCCTTTGTTTCCCAATCAAGATCGGCAAGCGCATAGTCTTTTAAGGGATTATAACGGGCTCCCGCTTCAAGCACTAAAACTTTCATCCCGGAAGACGCAAGCTTCCATGCAAACGGAGCTCCGCCGGGACCAGAACCTATTACTACGCAGTCGTATTTTTTAGCTTTAGATGGCATACTCGTGAGCGGTTGATAATATAAAGAACCTATTGCTTTATGTCAATTTATAAGTTATACATTTGCCTTTATTCCACTAGTAGAAGAGAGGATTTAATTATGAAAAAATTATTGGTACTGCTCATTCTGCCGGCCGTGATTATAGCCGCTTGCGGAGCTCCGGACAAGGGTGAGGATAAAGCTGAGAATAAGACCGTAAACGAATCGAGCAATAAATCTCCGGAACAAGCGCAAAGCACATTAAAAATAGACCCTAAACCGCAAAGAGACAGTAAAGTGCTCGCGAGGGTGAATGGGGTACCAATATACGAGGACGAGCTGAAAGGTAGACCATTACAGCATTTGATCACTGAGGAAGTGATTTATCAAAAAGGGCTCGGGCTCGGACTTGACGAAAAATATGCTGAGAAAGTGCGGGATTACAATAAACAACTGATTGTTCACGATTTAAAAATGGAGGTGCTTGAGAATTTACCTCCTACAAAAGAGGTATCTGATGAGGATATTAAAACCTATTATGATAATAACCCTGAAAGGTACACTTTCGTACGTATGCATGAAGTAGGCTTTGTGGATAAAAAACTGGGTGATGAAATATTGGCTAAGGTGAAGAGCGGAGAAGACTTGACTGAGATTGTAAATGCTTACGTAGAATCAGGCGCTAATGTAGTAGGCAGGGACCTTGGTTTCAACAGAGAGATGGTGAAAAAATTCGACACCGTGGAGCTTGGCTCAGTAACCGATATAATTACCAAGCCTGACGGCTCGTACGGAGTAATTAAAATTGTGGAGATAAAACCGATCCCCATCCGCCAAACGGAACGCGCTATCAGGCAGCTGCTCGAGGCAAAGAGAAAATCTTACGCAAATGACAATTATGCAAATCAAATTATAGAGGAAAACGGCGTAGAAGTAGAGATTATAGATAATTAGCAGCAGTATTTAGAAAAGTGCGGGAGCATTTAGAATAATAATGGTGAATTCAAGAAGAGCGTTTATAAAAACACTAACTGTCGGGGTATTGGGCACAGAGGCTATATCCGGATTGCCAACAAAGGCTTTTGCCAAAGACGAGACCAGGTCATCGGGTATCGAAATTCAAAAAGGATATATGGTATTCGAACCCAATACACAAAAAACGATGGAAGCGCTTACAGAAGCTTTGATACCCGGCTCAGGGGCATTCGGCATTAACGAAAAAATCTTTAGCTATGTTCAAAGAGACAGGCCCGCTGCAACTTTTTTTGACGCTGGGCTTTGGAATATAGATGCTGTATCCAGACAGAAATACGATAAGCCCTTCTATGAGCTGACTAATAAAGAAGAAATACTGGAAATTGTAAATCATATTAAAAGCAAAAATAGAAGGTTTTTTGCACAATTCAGATACTTAGCAATGAGGCTATTCTATGCCGACCCTAAAGTTTGGAAAAGCCTATCTTACGACGGCCCGCCGCAGACAAAAGGTTTTTTGGATTACGCAAAGCCCCCGAAAGCTCAATAATAAGCTCGCGAGCTGAAAAATTATCCTTTGATAATTTATTAAGGTTTGTAAACAGATATAAGATCGTGCGTCTTATCCACTAGATTATCTATGTCGATCTGCTCCTCTAGCTCTTTTATGTATCTTCGGTTGGCCCTGGTTCTGGGATTTGAAGACACAATTGAGCAGCAGTCCTTATATGATACGATTGAGTCCTCGTAAGTTCCTATTTTCTTGGCAAGATCCACAATCTCCTGTTTATCATAAGATATGAGTGGTTGAAATAGAGGCAAAGTAACCGCTGAGCTAACCTCCGCTATATTATCCAGAGTCTGTGAGGCCACCTGCCCCAGACTGTCGCCAGTCACAAGGGCCTTACAGCCGTTTTTAATAGCTAAGCGCTCAGCTACTTTAACCATAAACCTTCTGAATAAAACAAGCTCGTGCCCCTTTGTGTTTATTTCCCTCAGCATCTCAGTCTCAAAAAGATAGTAAGGGGCCAAGTATAGTGTGTATTCTTTCTGAAATTTGCCTAAGCGGCTTAATATTTGAGCCATTTTGGTATTTTTTACATATTCGTTCTCTGAGAAAACGTGAAAATGAAGATAATGCACAGTGCAGCCTCTTTTCATCATTAGGTATGACGCTACCGGTGAGTCGATACCTCCGGATAGAAGCGAGAGTACTTTGCCGCTCACACCGACAGGGAGGCCTTTTAAGCCCTGATATTTCCTAAAATAGATATAAACCTCGTCAGCAATCTCAATAAATACACTGAGTCCCGGATTTTTTAGATCAACCTTCAAACCGTACTGAGTAACAACCTGATTACCTATTATTTTAGCCGTCTCGACAGAGTCATATGGAAAAGCTTTATCCGAGCGTTTGACATATATGCCGAAGCTCGGCAAGGATTGATTTCTCTTACCAACCTCATCTAACGTGACTCTACTGATAGAATCCAGATCCTTATCCACGATAAGGGCCTCCGCAAACCAAGAAATTCCAAATATATCTTCCAGTTTATCGGGGTTTCCACCATTGAGCACAAACCGTCCTCTAAAGCGCTTAACCCGACCCCCTGTGGCAGCCTCTATATTATCTTTTAACCTTATTTCGAATAAATCTCTATTCCTGCCTTTTAGAGACAACTCGCCATAATGAATCAGTGTTACTTTTTTCATATGTTTTACCGAATTTTAAATTTTGATATACAGCAGTTTATAAAATGGGTGGTTTCTTCATAAGCGTACAATATGGAACCTAGGATTTCATCAGCACCTATAAACCTGATCTTAAAAGGATATATCAATATAAAAAAACCCGGAAGAGCTAATTTCTAACTCTTCCGGGGTTAATTGTTATCTTAATGTAAAACGAAGAAAGAATAAGAGACGGCAGGACCAGAGGTCCCGCCGTCAATGGTTATCTAATTTCAAGTTATTTCTTTCTTCTTCTCATAGCTCTGATACCGAATACGAATGCTACAGGTACCAGCGGAATCAGTACGTTGGCGAATGCTGTGCCAAGCTGTACAGGGTTTCCGGCGATTGCGCAGCTACCACTTCCGCCACTAGGCCTATTGGTCGGAGTTGACGTCGGTCCGAGTGTCGGAGGAGCTGTTGTCGGTCCGAGTGTCGGAGCAGTCGTAGGTCCTACGAAGTTGTCGCTGAGAATAAGCGCTTCGTCGATTCCGAGTCTTACAAAACAAACTGGGAGCTCGCCGCAACTCGTGAACTTCTCTACGTCGTTCCAAATACCGACTACCGCATTGATGTAAGCTGCCTGCGGTGTGTAGCTAGGCAGATATTCATCATAGAAGTTGATGTGAACTACATCAGCTCCAGCGGAACCATTCTGAGCGTCAAACTGTCCGGCGAATACGTTCGGGACGATTACGTCTAGGAACGCATTATCTGATCCGTCAAGGATGCCGTCACAGAAGAGTGTTTCTTCTACAGTGTCGAGCACTCTGAAGTTATCTACAAAAGCTCCGGTGTTGTTGTTTACGACAGTATTATCGGTACACGCAACGTCTCCCATTTGACCTGTGATGAACTGAACGGCATAAGTACCAGGATTGTTGATAGAAAGCTGCTCGTTTTGGAAGAAACCGGAACGGCCTCCATCAAACATGAAGTTTCCACCACCGCCAACTACGCTGTATGTGTCGCCGTCATTAGTCGCCAGCGTACATTGGCCACCAGACGGTGCATTACCTTGACCAACCGAGTTATAACACCTGCAGGCCTCGAAGTTAGCAACACCAGTCGTGTCATCAATCACACAAACCACTGCATAGTTTTCGCAAGGCACTATATCTACTTCAGGGCTTAGGAACGACAGATCATAGAAGAGAGTCTTACTCTCATCCGTTACAAATATGTTACTCGTAACAACCGTTACGTTGGTCTGAAATTCGCCAGGTACCTGTAAACCAGTGACGAGTTGTGGCCGTGCAAGCTCGGTAAACGGACCGCCGCCGTAAATACCTGACGTATCGACAACCGATGAAACGGCGAAGCCCATGAACAGGTTAGAGTTGGGGTTGGCAGCGTCAGGTCCTGAAGCAGCCGGTATCGGCACAGTTCCATCAGAGATACTAGCCGAGTTTACTCCACTTGCATTACCTTGGTTGGTTAGCCATGGTGAGAAGTTAAGTCCATTCTGGAAGCTACCGTTTAGTACAAGGTTAACAGTCGTTGTTGTTGTTATATCAAAGCAAACACCCTCTCTGTGATAGGTAGCAAAACCATACATGTAATCTGAGGAAGCAACACTCTTAACAAAAGTGTTACCAGCTAGATAGTCATGTTCTACCGCCTGTCCAGGAGTCGGGCAGTTGTCAACAGCCGTTACTGTTACAAAACCCTCTTTACCCTGAAGGTTAGCATCGGCTTCGTCAACACCTAAGTTTGAAATGATGTCACCGAAGTTGTATACGTGAGTATCAAACTCAGTGTAAAAATCACAGAAGTTTCTGATTTCAACACAGTTCTCGTCAAATATATGCACGTGAACCCAGGTACCAGCATCTGGTGTTTGGTTACCTATAGCGTTGGTTACCTGAAGGGACGTGTTCCTTCCGTCTTTCTGCGTCCACCAAGAAACAATCTGTGAACCAGTTTCGTTTGTCGGAGTAGGACTGAAGAAAGAGGTGAAATCTACATGCTGCCAGTCCATACCACCGTGTAGCGGGCCTCCAATTAGGCTATCTACGCTACCGATGAGCGCGCCCGAGAAGTCCGGGAACGGCAAGGCAGGAGCGGCCTCTACATTTACTTCAAGCCAACCTGTAGTGTCTGGTACAGCCGGGCAGAACAGGCCATCAGTGCCAACTTGGGCCTGAGCCTGGTTCTGAAAACCAAACCCTAGCAAGACAAGCATTATTACAGCTATCAAAGAAAATCTTAACTTGCTTATCATTAATTTATCCTCCTTTTTGAATTTTGTTACGCAATTGTAAGTCATTGTTGTTTACCTTTGTCATTTTTTATTTTATATCTCTGACGGCTCAAACGTAGGAGGAATATCATCGTCATCCTCCGAAGATAGCCATGAATCCATAGATCCAGTACCGTTTCCGTTGTTAAGGCCTAAGAAACCAACGAAGAAGACATCTTCCTCAGGATCTTCGAAATCGAACCTGTTGACCGGCAAGAACAACCAACCGGCGTCATTGGATTCGCTGAGCGTGCTGTCGTTGCATATACGGTTATTCAAAGCAGCCTGTTTACTGTTAGGAATAGAGTTGTCTATACCCCTGTTGAAATTGCCTATCGAGCAATCAAAGAAAGTCGGGCTGCAAGAAGTACCGTCTTCAAACTCATCGAATATGTGAACCTGCGGGTTAAAACCGTCAAACGGATCACCTGAGTTGCCTCCAAAAGCTATACTTATAAATGGAGCCGCAAAAACAGTATCGAAGTCAGTCTCTTCATAGACGATACCAACAACATCTGAGAGGTTATTACCGTCTACGTTATTGAAGTTCAATATGAAATCTGTTGTGTCATCGCCAAAGAAGTCTTCTCCCGCAGCGTTAGTCCTGTATTCATAACCGCCAGGACCGTCTAATATGCGGAATAAGCCTATCATCGCGAAGTCATCACCTGAGATAAGCGATATCGACACAAAACCGTAACTGTTAGATAGATCCGGGTTTGGAGCCGCTTCACACTCATCGGGATATGGTAATTGGTCGGCCGTACAGTTGCTTACTAAGTTCTCAATATCGTAAACATGTGTATCGCCCTTAGTGTAAACATCGTCCCAGTTTACCTCTTCGCATGCACCAAAAGGTTGGTCAACAGTAGTTGAACCAACATTAAAAATCTGTACGTGAACAACTATTGTGCTCGTCGATGTATTGGTCAGCTGAAATAGGGTGTCCCTATCTCTTGTATCCCAATAGTAGATAAGCCTGTTCACTCCAGTATCTGTCTGGTCAACCAGCGGTAATACGTTTCCGCCGGGGCCGCCAGCAATTGACTGCGTCGGTAGTACCAGCATTGGTAAAACCAAAAGAAAAGCAAGTACTAATAAGTACTTTATTTTGGACATAATATCCTGTAGCATTGAACCTTTCCTCCTTGTTATAGTATTGTTGATTATGTTTCCTTTATTCATATACATCCTCCTTTTATTTTTCAAATTTCAGTGAATATCCAGGATTTGCAAGCGTTAGGCAAGCTCCATCTCCTTTAAATTAGCATAAAAACATCCGCAAAAACACAAACTTATAAACAAATTCACAACTGCACAGAATTACAACATAGAATAAAAGCCTTGTCAAGTCCTTTTATCTGGTAATTACACGGAACTTGGGGGCTATGTTGTTTTATGTTCTGCCTCCTTCAAAATTAAAGCAATTACATCATAAATAAAAGCCGATGTCAAGCGTTTTAAGAATGCAAGTAAAATTCGATCCGAGCACGTATTTATGATGAAAAACTAGCCTGTGATTTCTAATTATAAACATTTTTGAACCTTTTGTACATAGTTCTAAGTGATATTTACAGGAGGGACATGATATTCGGTATCAAAATCATATTGAATCTTAAGAGACTATCTTACCTTAATATACTACGTCCTGAAGCTGCCCAACTGTATTTTGATTTCCGTTAGGGGTATTTGATACCCACCTGGGAGTATTGAACATCCTTTTGGTTTTCTCACATCCCGGCACACATCGCTACGCTTTCGTTTCCCTTTGGGTTCTCTGATTATCCGAAGAGTTGAAGCATACAACAATCCACTAAACTTTAGAGTCCTAATACCGAACAGCGGAGCTCGAAGCGGAGTGGAGCAAACAACATAGGGCATATAAGTATATATAGACGATATGATATATGTTGCATGAAACCGAAGTAGTTCATAATAAATACCCACCTAATATAAAAATCGGTTAAAATATCTTTCGTACAAAGAGCGAAGGTNTGTATCTTTTTTTGCAAGAGCCTAAGGTGGGTATTTTTGTGCAAGAGCCTAAGGCGTGTATTTTTGTGATGGTATGAGTAATTGAAACTCAGGACAAAAATGTTAACCTAGCCAAATTAATTAAGAGACGGCACATAGCCATACATAGCCTGACAATTATGATAAAGATTTGGCCTTACATTTATTATGAAGAATAAGGAGAATATATATTGAAGAGATTTACAAACACATCCAAAAAACTATCACTTATACTCATAACAGCCGCAATCACCTACATTCTACTCGTATCACCCTGGCCAGGAAATCTGAGAAATCCTCACGGACTGGAATCCCAAGCCCAAACAAACAATCTGAATATCACACACGTTGTAATGCAGTACGTAAAACGCTACTACGTCAACCAGGGGAATATCGAACCCAAAGCTATGCTGATCGAGGGTCTTGGAACGCTTGAGAGAATACACGACCAGATACTTGTGAGCTTTCCAAACGGGGAGGAGAGCGCGAGCTTTGAAGTCCAGACCGTAGCCGAAAAAGCGAGCTTTGACATGAGCCAGGTGGATGACCTGGATGATGTTACTAAAACGCTCGAGCAGGTATTCGAATTCATAACTCCCCGCATATCTGACAAGGAACCTGAAATACAGAAGGTGGAATACGCTGTACTTGACCAGATGCTTAAGTCTCTTGACCAGCACTCGGGAATAATTACTCCTGAGGTATATAAGGAATTTATGATTGAGACCGAGGGGAGCTTCGGAGGGCTCGGAATCGTGATCGGTATAAGGGACGGTGAGCTTACCGTAATATCTCCTATCGAAGGGACACCCGCCTACAGGGTTGGAATCAAACCAAATGATAGAATAGTTCAGATAGAGAACGAATCCACAGTAAACATGTCGCTTATTGAAGCGGTAAGTAAGCTCAGAGGTCGTAAGGGCACCGATGTTACTATATATATAGATAGGGAGACCTTCCCTAAGCCTAAGGAATTTAGTATCACTAGGGACACTATAAAAATCGAAAGCGTGGAGACTTTCGAGCTCGATGACGGGATAAGGTATGTGAGGATAAGGGATTTTCAAAAAAACACTCTTGACAGCATTGTTGAAAATTTGAACAACTCCCCGAACAGCCCAAGCGGTATGATAGTTGACTTAAGGGGCAACCCCGGAGGGCTGCTGGATCAGGCAGAGAGAATTTCAGACCTCTTTCTGACAAGTGGAGTAATAGTTACAACAAAGGTCGGGAACTCTGCAAAACGTTATCATGCAAACGACAAGGACCGCCAGTACGAGGGCAAGGTTGTAGTGCTGGTGGATTCGGGCTCGGCCAGCGCATCAGAGATTGTGGCAGGAGCGCTTAAGAACAATGAGCGGGCCGTGGTGATAGGGGAGAGGACTTTCGGAAAGGGCTCTGTGCAGCAGATATTCGATATGACCGACGGCTCTGCCCTCAAACTCACAATAGCGCAGTACCTGACCCCAGGAGATATATCCATACAGGACGTGGGCGTAACCCCGGATATTGTTCTCCATCCCGCTATTATTACCGAGGACACAGTCGTATTTGACACCACAGCGCCCAAACTCAGAAGAAATGGAAATGATAAATCTAAAAAGTCCGAGCAGGAGCTTGAAAAACCGATACATTCAATTAGATACCTGGAGAGTAATGTTGTAGAGAACGAAGAGGAGGAACCCACACCAGAGGAGGCTTTAACCCGCGAAGAAAGGCTCGAGAAGCTTGAAAAGGATTTTTATGTTTCCCTTGCCAAAGACATCCTGCTATCTTCAAATTCCCCTACAAGAAAGGACTCTCTGGACAATATACAAAATAACATCGGCCAAATAACAAAGGAGCAGGAAGATAAGATAGTGGATAAATGGCAGCTCATGGGAGTTGACTGGTCTACATCTAAAACTAATCCAGGGAGCTCGTCTGTATCGGTTAATGTATTGCCGCCGCTTCCCACTGGAAATGCAGGTGAGGAGCTCGAAGTAACAGTAGAAGTAGAAAACACAGGTCCTGAGCCAATCTACAGACTGCACGGTACTACTGATTCGGAGAACGCGATATTCGCAGGAAAGGAATTTATATACGGCAAGCTTGCTCCGGGAGAAAAGAAATCCTGGACTACCACGGTAGAGCTGCCCAAATGGTCCCTCACTAGACAGGACAGTATTACACTTGATTTTGTAGACGCAAATGATTCGAAGATAGGGGACTTTACTTTTAACGCATCGATAGAAGCGCTGCCGAGACCGCTCTATGCCTTTAATTACGAAATAGTTGATGACGGTAGATTAAACTCAAGTGGGAACGCTAACGGGATAGCCGAGACCGGTGAGATGGTAACGCTACAACTCAGGGTCAAAAACATAGGTACCGGAGCTTCGGAGAAAACGGTTTTATCATTAAAGAACGAGTCCGGTGAAGACATATTTCTCGATAAAGGCCGGGTTGAGCTTGAAATGCTTGAGCCCGGGGAAACAAGGCAGGCCGTATTTTCCTTCCATTTACTTAAACCCTCTAATCTTGTAGAGATGGAGCTACAGATTGTGGATGAGATATTCAGGGAAGGTATTATGAGTAAAGTGTTGATACCGGGAAAGATAAAGGATACCGAGTTTACACCAGAGGAGTCTTTTGTAACTGTGCCGCAGGCGAGTACACCTATCAGAGGCGGCAGTTATCAGGAAGCCCCTATAATAGCAATCTCGGAAAAGGATGCCGTATTCAAAACGATTGGAACAAACGGCACCTGGATAAAAATAGAGCTTGATGAGAAGCTTTTGGGCTGGATAAATAAAAGTAAAGTACAGCCTGTAGAGAACTCAAACGGCAATTTAAACGCAAAATCCTCATACATTGAAACTTTTGAAACCCCGCCGATAATCAGCATCAGCAACCCTCCGCTCTTTACGAGCACAGGGACAGTAACCCTTAGCGGGGATGTAAATGATAGCGACGGCATAGAGCTCATATCGGTCTTCGTTGGAGATGATAAGGTAGCGCTGCTGCCGTCTTCACAAACCAAGGTTCCCGTATCACTTGAGCTCGAACTGAATGAGGAAGTAAACCTGATCACGATTATTGCCAAAGATACTAAGGGGCTCCTCTCTAAACAGAGCTTTGTTGTTAGAAAAGAGGGCTGATCAAGGGTTCCGGGCTTGATATTAAAATTCATACTGAGCCGACTATTCACCGGAATTTTCGTCATAATTGCAGTAGTCACGATTACTTTTTTTCTATTGAGGGCGCTTCCCGGAGGTCCCTTTGATACGGAAAAGAAACTACCCCCCGAGATCCAAAAAAATATAGAGGCGAAGTATAATCTGAATGAACCTGTTTGGAAGCAGTACATCCTGTACATAAAAGGGCTTGCGAGCGGAGACTTCGGACCTTCCTATAAATACATAGACCGATCGGTTAACGACATAATAAAAGAGACTCTGCCGGTTTCTGCAGAGCTTGGGGTCATAGCGCTCTTTGTTTCCATAGCAATAGGGAGCGTTTTCGGCATCTTATCGGCAACAAAGCCTAGCGGTTTTTTGGACTTTCTGTCTGTGTCTGTTTCAACTGCTCTTGTCTCTGTCCCGAGCTTTGTAGTAGGTGCTGTGCTCATATACGTGTTCGCGGTTAAACTGAGGTGGCTTCCGGCAGCGCTCTGGGATGGTCCTGCATATATCGTGCTTCCCGCGCTTACTCTTGCCGCGGGGCCTGCAGCCTATCTGGCCCGCCTAATAAGGGCGAGCATGCTTGAGACCTCGGGGGCGCTCTTCGTCAGAACCGCCCGGGCAAAAGGACTTAGTGAATTTGCAGTAACGACAAAACACATTCTGAGAAATGCCCTGATCCCCGTAGTAACGGTAATGGGGCCGATTACGGCTTTTCTGATTACAGGCTCTTTCGTTGTAGAGCACATATTCGCTATTCCTGGAATCGGGAGATTTTTTGTGCTCGCGGTCTCGAACAGAGACTATCCGCTGGTGATGGGAATCACGATTGTGTATACGATAGTTCTGGTGTTGGCCAACCTCTTGGTGGACCTTTGCTATGTGCTTTTAGATCCTCGGATAAAGTTCGACAAGGGCGGCATATAGCGGATGAGAAACATAAAGCTCGTTATAGAGTATGACGGCTCTGAGTACTACGGGTGGCAACGCCAAGCAGACGGCCCTACCATTCAGGAAATGATCGAGAGCTCACTTAGTGAAATTACTGGAGAGAACATCTCTCTCTACGGTTCGGGCAGGACGGACTCCGGGGTGCATGCGTTAGGACAGGTTGCTAACTTTAACACTGATAGCAGAGTAACTGCAGAGGAATTTCAAAAGGGACTAAATTCGATACTGCCAAAGGACATAGTAATACTTGGCTCAGAGGAAGCCGAGCCCGAATTCCATGCGCAGTTTTCCTCGAAAAGTAAGATATACCTATATAAGGTTTTAAACCGCTCGTACAGATCGGCCCTTTTGAGAAAGAGGGTGTGGCAAGTTCCCTACAGACTTAAATTAGGCACTATGAATGAAGCCGCATGTGAGCTTGTCGGTGAGCATGACTTCAGCGCTTTCGCTCAGGCAGGTATAGAGGTGAAGAGCAAAGTAAGGACTGTGATCTCGGCGGAATTTAAGAAAAGCGGTGATGATATTCTCGAATTTACCATAGAGGCAAACGGATTTCTGAAACGGATGGTAAGACTAATCGTAGGGACTCTGATACAGGTAGGAAAGGAGAGAATTAGCCCCGGGGAATTTGCCGTTATATTGAATTCGGGGAATAAGAATAAGTTTGTTTTAGCGGCGCCTCCTTCGGGCTTATACCTTAAAGAGGTTAAATACTAAAGCACAGTTGCTACCTGATATTAAAGAAGGATCAATTAACCACCCGGCGATGCTAAATCTAATTCCCAGCAAACTGAGACTTATTCTTTCTTCTTTTGCATGATCACACACGAAGTGTGAATTACTAAAAGCTGGCAAAAATCACCGACTGGACACACACATAGTGTGAATCTACGATCGTGCCTTA
>JGI24023J19991_10000266_pt1 | contig 40452 bp, 37 predicted proteins | sample Cruoilmetagenom1_FD_19991 | JGI IMG/M metagenome (IMG submission 19991)
TCGCAGGTCTGCCCGTTAGACTGCCAGATAACCACAACCTGCTACGCCAGTCCTTGCCACAGTGAAATCTTCAAACCAGGCACCAACACCGAACCAAAGGGCATGGCGGCCCTTTGGAAACAGGTGCGCGAGGGTCAATTATTCTCCGTAGACCTTGATCGTATAGGTTGTTACAATACCCAAGATGCTTTCATAGTGATAATCCACATGATGGATTTTTGAAATATTGCCCGCTTCCATGGCGGCTGAAATACTTGCATCACCTCGAACAATACCGATAATACCTTCAGAAGTCGCTTCACCCATTTTGAGGTTGCGCCCTTCCCCAACCATCAGTCCACCATCTGCGTCGGTAAATAAAGAACCCATGTGACCTGGTGTAGCATAAATGCACCCCGCCAGATAAAGCGCGGCAGATCCAAGAACAACCATACGAATACAACGCATCAACATAAGGAAATACCCCTTGATTAGATTATAATTAAGCAATTGGATGTTACCAATAATACCTGGAAGAAACAAGTACATGAAGAAGCAAGTACATTAAGTCCGCCGGGTTAATACGAACTGACAAAGTTGACATCCTCCCCGGCCTGAAGGCCGGAGATTCCTACGGCGCTCAGGAGAGGTTCAATGCCTCGCCTGAATCGCTTCGGTGGGTTCCTGCTGCTGGCGGCATTACCGCACCGCTCACTTGGCAGGCTAACCGGGCGTGTCCCGCCCTTAAGACATTGATCGCGCCGACCACATCGGCATTGTCCTCGAAGCCACATTCCACGCACGCGAACCGGGCTTGCGTCTGGCGGTTGGCCGCTGAGACATGGCTGCAACACGGACAGGTGCGGCTGGTGTTCCGTGGCGGTACGGCGATGAGCCAGCCACCACGCCATGCCAGTTTATAGTCCAGTTGTCGGCGAAACTCGAACCAGCCTTGATCGAGGATGGACTTGTTCAGGCCAGACTTGGCCCGAACGTTCTTGCCCGGTGTTTCGGCACTTCCTGCCGCCGACCTGGACATGTTGCGCACCTTCAAGTCCTCGATACACACCATCGCGTGGTTTTGGCTGATCGCGGTTGAGGTCTTGTGTAGATAGTCGCGGCGGGCGATGCCGATCCGGGAATGAATGCGCTGAACGCGCGCTTTCGCTTTTTTCCAGTTGTTGCTGAACTTGGTCTTGCGGCTCATGGCCTGCTGCGCTTTGCGCAAGGCGGTCTCATGCCGCTTGAAGCTGTTGAGCGGCAAGTAGAACGTGCCATCCGAGAGGGTGGCGAACCGCGCCACCCCCATGTCGATGCCAACTGCGCCGCCATTTGGGATGGGCTGCTCGACTTCGCGCTCCGCCTGGATGCTCACGTACCACTTGCCGCACGATTGGCTCACAGTGACGTTCTTCACCGTGCCGAGCACGGCCCGGCTGTTGTGGTAGCGCAGCCAGCCGAGCTTGGGCAGGAACAGGCGGCTGTTTGCCTGATCGAGCTTGATTTGCTTCGGGTCGGGATAGCGGAAGCTGTCCGACCGGTCTTTCTTCTTGAAGCGCGGGAAGTCGGCACGCCTGGCGAAGAAGTTGACGTAGGCCCGCTCCAAATCCTTGAGCGTCTGTTGCAGCGGATGGACGGGCGCAGCGGCCAGCCATGTCGTATCCGGGCTGTTGCGCCACTCGGTGAGCAGCTTGCACAGCCCGGCATAGCCGAGCTTATATAAAGGATCAGATCGATACAACGCCACTCAAGGCTGATATCGTTATTGGCGAGAAAATATCCGGGACAGCCACTACTATGCAGGTATTGCCTTTTTTCTTCGGTGATACCAAATACGCGGATGACATCATTTATAATGCGAGAACAGAAATAGACCTTGCGAATACCAATGTCGCAACCGTGCTTCTCGGATGGCTTCCTTTGCCTGCTTTAAATAAAGATACGCTCAAAAACAGGGCGAAAAATGCAGCAGCATACAAGGCCGTCAAGGCATCGGGGGCGGATATTATTATTGCGCCCAAATATGAGATTGAATATACGGATTATGCCGTTTATTCTACAGCCGTTGTAACCGTTACGGGATACAAAGGAACCTACAAGAATATAAGACCAGGTTACTTTAATCGACCCTATCAGTTAAGTCCTGACAGTAAGTAAATTCCGGGATTAAGCCAGATTACTGGCCAGGATTAGCAAGGGGCGATTCCATATTGGAGCCGCCCCTTGTTTCTTTAAGTATTTCAATTATCCGCCAAGCAAATCACGCATGATTTGCTCATAAATTCGGCTCAGCCGTGGCAGATCTCCAAGATTCGCCCATTCGTTGACTTTATGAATCGAGGATCGCGTAAGACCAAATTCAATCACCTCAGCGCCATGCGCGGCAAGAAAACGCCCGTCGGAAGTTCCGCCGCCAGTATCGAGAGCAGGCGCTATGCCGGTATGTTGTTGGACCGCAGCTATGGCAGCCGATCGCAGGGAACCTGAGCTGGAGCGATAGGGCTCCGCGCCGGAATTCCATTTCAGGACATATTCAATCTGATGATGCTGCAGAATTATCTCGAGTTGCCGGCGTAATTTTTCGGCGCTCGCATTTGGATGGTAACGGAAATTGAATTTCATGTGCAATTGCGCGGGAGACATATTCGTAGCGCCAGAATCGGACGATATGGACGTGATCTGGCACTGGGTGGATGGAAAATCCGCATCACCATCATCGCTGGCCATATGAATGAGCTGGAGGATGAATCGGGTCGTTTCGTGAATGGGGTTGATGGCATGTTCCGGATAAGCCACATGCCCCTGTTTGCCAAAAACGGTCAATTCTGCGTTCAAAGAACCGCGGCGCCCGATTTTAATGGTATCGCCAAATATTTCATCACAGGTAGGCTCTCCCACAATGCAATAATCGAATCTCTGATTGCGTTTGCTTAATTCATTAACCACAAAAGCGGTGCCATCAACGGCCGGACCTTCTTCATCTGAGGTCAGCATCACCGCGAGCGTTCCCTGATGCCCTGTTGCGGCAAATCGTTCGCATGCGGTTACCATGGCGGCAACGCCGCCTTTCATGTCGGCTGCCCCCCTGCCATAGAGACGGTTTTTGATGATGGTCGGAGTGAAAGGACTGGACTCCCACTGCTCCAGGGAGCCAGGTGGTACTACGTCGGTATGACCGAGCAATACCAGTACCGGACTACCAGAGCCATGGGTAGCCCACAGGTTACTGACTTCATTACAATTCATGGGCATCACGTCAAAACCAGCATCAGCCAGTCTTTGATTGATTAATGACTGACAGCCCATATCCTCGGGCGTAACGGATGGTCTGGCGATCAATTCCATGGTTAAAGCCATGGTCGAATCTCTGGACGAAATGGGAGATATGGTGCCAGGCATCAAGGATTCTCTCTTTGGTCGCGCAACAACTCATTGAGACTGGTGCTTTTCCTTGTTTTTTCATCGACGCGCTTGACAATCACTGCGCAGGACAGTGAATGCGTGCCATCGGCTGCCGGCAAGGATCCCGGCACCACAACGCTGCCCGCAGGGATGCGCCCATAACTGATCGTTCCGTTGCTCCGATCGTAGATGCGGGTGCTTTGCCCGATGAACACACCCATGGATATCACGGATCCTTTTTCCACCACCACGCCTTCAACGATTTCGGAACGGGCGCCGATAAAACAATCATCCTCAATGATGGTGGGCTGCGCCTGCAATGGCTCGAGAACACCGCCGATGCCAACCCCTCCGGACAAGTGGACATGACGCCCGATCTGGGCGCAGGATCCTACTGTCGCCCAGGTATCCACCATGGTTCCGGAGTCGACAAAAGCGCCGATATTGATATAACTGGGCATCAACACCACATCGGGAGCAACATAAGAGCCGTAGCGAGCCATGGCGGGAGGCACCACCCGAACGCCACGCTCTGCAAAATCCGTTTCATCGTATTGACCGAAGCGGCTACCGATTTTGTCATAGTAACGGGTAAAACCGGCATCGAATACCTGATTGTTTCGCAGCCGGAAAGCGAGTAACACCGCCTGCTTGATCCAGGGGTGCGTTTGCCAGCCTGAGGCAGTGGGTTCGGCGACCCTCAAGGTGCCTTCATTGAGCATGGCCAACACCTGGTCTACGGTTTGGGCAAGCTCTATTCGTTCGGGCGGACCAAGGGTATCGAAACCCTTTTCAATGGTTTGTTCAATCCGTTGCTGTAATTGCTCTAAAGGATATGCTGTCATAGATATTCGCTGGGCTGGGTGATACCCTCTGAACTCGAACCGAGAAGGGGCTTTAATTGGGCGCACAGATCCTTGCGCAGTTCTTCCTGTTGCTCTGGACACAGGGCTGAGTCATTGACGGTTCCGAGATAGAATACATCTTCGGCGCGTTCGCCAATAGTCGTGGCTTTGAGAGTATATAGTTTTATTTTATGCCAAGCTAGAATTTCACCGACTTTTGCCAACAAACCAGGTCGGTCGGCCGTGGTCAGATACATGATGGTGCGATTCATTTCAGCATCATCCTTAAACCACAGGCTGGTGGGGATATGATAACCGCGCTGGTGCAAACCGGAAAGACGGTGAACATGGAAATCAGCGCGATTTTCCGTCAGAAGCGCTGTAATATTCTGCTGAATTTCCAGCATGCGCGATTCATCAGTAATGACCGAACCATCCCCATTGAGCAGGACATAGGATGAAAGGACAAAACCATTCTGCGCAGGTGTCAGGCGAGCGTCTTCGATGGTCAGCCCCATACGATCCAGCGCTGCGGTGATCATGCCAAAAAGATGAGCAGTATCGGCAGCGTAGACCATCAGGGCAGTTCCTGCGCCATTAAGGCGTGGGCGGATACGCGCCAGTGGCTCAGGAGATCCCTCGTGGTGCGCCAGAATGGCTCGGGTATGCCAGGCGATAGTATGACCGGAATAGGCAAGAAAATAATCATCGCCCCATTCGCTCCATAAAGCCGTATATTTCCCGGGGACCATACCGGCGCTGCGCAAGATGCCGCGTGCTTCCCTCTGGTTTTCCTCAATGATTTCCCCGGATGAAATGGGTGTCTCAAGCCCGCGGATCAACGCAGCATGGGTGCTATGAAACAAACGGGCGAGGAGACTGTAACGCCAACTGTTCAACAGGGTGGGATTGGTGGCCTGCATATCGGCCACGGTGAGCAGAAACAGATAATTAAGTCGGGTCGTTGACCCGACCTTGATGGCAAAATCATGGATCACTGCAGGCTCGGTGATATCTTTTCTTTGCGCGGTTATGGACATCAACAGGTGATGTCGTACCAGCCATGCCGTTAGTTTGGCGCTACTTTCTCCGAAACGATGCTGGAGGCAAAACTGATAGACAGCCCGCTCGCCAGCCACAGAATGATCTTCTACGCTCCCTTTACCAAGGTCATGAAATAATCCCGCGATATACAGTAATTCGGGCCTGGGTAAAGTAGGCATCAACTGGCTGCATAAGGGGAACGCATTGCGGTGGCGGGCAGACACAAAGCGGCGCAGATGGCGAATGAGAAAAATGGTGTGCTGATCCACGGTATAGATATGGAGCAGGTCAAACTGACTTTGACCCTGGATACGGCGAAATTCCGGCAGATATTCTCCGAGAACGCCATAGCGATACATCAGTTGAAGGGCTTTACCGACACTAAGTGGCTGGCGCAGAATTTCAATGAACAGACTGCGCACGCAGATGCTATCACAATACTTCGGTCTGAGCAGTCGCAGATTGCTTTGTATCAGGCGGATGGTTTGAGGATGAAGTCCGCGCAGTTGCGGATTGATCTGTAACAGGTAGAAGACCTCAAGCATAGCGTAAGGATAGCGAATAAATACCTGGTTATCACGGGGTTTTATGAGCCCGTTTCTGCTGCAGAATCGGGCATTGATGGGCATGGCGGGTAATAAATGGTAATCGTTGAGCCACTCATCAACGAGCTTGTGAATGATTTCACTCAGACGATCTACGCGCATGGCTGAACGGTAGTGAATCTGCATAAACTGCGCAACCGCAACATGGGCCCATTTCTCTTTGAATCCGAACAACCCTGTCATTTGCGGCTGATATTCAAACAACAGCCGGTCTTCCTTGCGACCATGAAGATGATGCAGTCCGTAGCGCAGCTTCGCCAGCCAGCGCCAGCTTTTGATCAGATCTGTTATTTCCGATTGATTCAACAGACCTTTGGCGGCAAGTTCAGTCAAACTCGACGTTTTGAACAGGCTCATGAGAATCCATAACATGGTATGGATATCTCTCAACCCTCCTGGGCTTTCCTTGATATTCGGCTCAAGGCGATAAGGTGTATTGTCAAAATGTCGATGACGATTTTTCCGCTCCTGGATTTTAGCCTGGAAAAATTGGCGCGGATTCCAGAAATTATCGCAGAAGACCTGCCGTTGCAGCACCTGAAACAATTCCGCTTCGCCTGTGATCAACCGGCTTTCTAATAAAGCGGTGCCGATGGTCAGATCTTTTTTTCCCTCTTCCAGGCACTGATCAATAGTGCGTACACTATGTGCTGCCGCCAGGCCAATATCCCATGGAAGCGCAATAAAACGGGTGACACGTTCGGTCAGTTCAGCGCATGGGGACTCCGGCATCAGAATAAGGATATCCACATCCGATCCTGGATAGAGTTCCATGCGTCCATAACCACCGACGGCTACAAGAGTGGCTTGAGAGGCATGACACCCCATGGCATAACGCCAGGCGTGTGACAGAACCGCATCAGTTAGAGTCGCAAGTTTTTTTGTCAGAAGTTCGGGGTAGGTACCCGAAATGTAATATTGCCATAGTAGATTTTTCCCTTGCTCCAGAGTTGAGCGCCAGGCGCCAAGCCTGCTTGTCGAAGCATCAGCACAGGATTGTTCGAGTGTAGCGAAAAGACTGCTGAAATGACGGTCCAGAGATGGATCTATACCGAAATCAATGCTCCGCAGCGATTCAAACAACGGGGATCTCTTCACCCTCACGCAGGGTCAGTATTTCGTGCCCGTTATCGGTGACCAGAATAGTGTGTTCCCATTGAGCTGACAGCGAATGATCCCGGGTCACAGCGGTCCAGCCGTCAGGCAGCAAACGGCTCTCTGGGTGTCCGGCATTGATCATGGGCTCGATAGTGAACGTCATTCCAGCTTCAAGCTCAAGGCCGGTTCCAGGTGTCCCATAATGTAGAATCTGAGGCGGTTCGTGGAAGTGGCGCCCGATGCCATGACCGCAGTAATCTCTGACCACGCTGAAACCGCGGCTTTCAGCATAATGCTGTATGACGGCTCCAATATCACCGAGCCTGACCTTCGGCCTGACCAGGTTGATGCCCTTAAACATGGCCTCGCGCGCAACTTCCGATAGCCTTTTACCCAGAACGCCAGGACGCCCGACCAGGAACATGGAACTGGTATCGCCGTGATAATCTTCCTTGATGACGGTGATATCGATATTGATAATATCGCCGCTTTTGAGTTTTTTAGCTCCGGGTATACCATGGCAGATGACGTGATTAATCGATGTGCAGATCGATTTTGGGAATCCGTGATAATTCAAAGGCGCTGGTATGGCATCAAGCGTATCAACGATATAGTGGTGCGCACGTTCATCCAGTTCCATGGTACTTATTCCAGGATGAACGAAGGGCTCAAGGTATTCCAGAACCCGAGCCGCCAGCCGACCGGCGACCCTCATTTTTTCCTGTTCATCAAATGATTTGATTAATGTTTGATAGTGGGATTCGTTATTGTCCATACGTGCCATTCTAATATAAAATACTGCGAATGTAGAGCCGTCATGACAACGGTTGGTTCTCCGAAAAACGTGGCTTTTCGCCTCGACTTGTGGTATAAAACCTAACCGGAAAACCTGGAGCCGGCATAACACACATGCGTCTGATCACACGTAGCCGGGTGCCGATCTCGATTTATCGGTTGCTACGCATAGGCCTGCATGGAGGAATAACCCATAAGGAGCGAATAATAATGCCACAATTATCCATGCGCCAGTTGCTTGCTGCTGGTGTTCACTTTGGTCATCAAACGCGCTACTGGCATCCGAAGATGTCGGAATATCTATTTGGACAGCGCAACAAAATTCATATTATCAATCTCGAAGTCACCCTTCCCCTGATGGAAGAGGCTGGGCGCTATGCCACCCGGCTTGCATCCAATAAAGGAAGCATTCTATTCGTGGGCACCAAACGGGCTGCCCGGCCGGCAATTTCAGCGGCAGCGCAACGTTGCGATATGCCTTATGTCAGTCATCGCTGGCTTGGCGGGATGTTAACCAATTTCAGCACCGTACGCCGCTCCGTCGAGCGAATGAAATCCCTGCGGGAAATGGAGCAGCAGGGCGCATTGCAACGCGTGAGTAAAAAAGAGGCGCTTGGATTGAAACGCGAGTTTGAAAAGCTCGAACGAAGTCTTGGCGGCATTGAAACCATGATGCATATGCCGGATGCGATCTTTGTCATTGATATTAATCACGAACGTATCGCTATCGCTGAAGCCAGAAAACTCGGCATTCCTGTGATTGCAGTGGTCGATTCAAATTGCGACCCATGGGTCGTGGATTATGTGATCCCCGGTAATGATGATGCTTTCCGCGCGATTCAGCTTTACGCCGATTTTATCGCCGACGCGGTACTTGAAGGCAAAACCGGATCTGGATTGACTGTCGAAATGAAAGATGAATTTATTGAAGAAACCGGTGCAGTCGAGGAAGTATCTTCCCCGCAGGAGACGGGTTGATTCCGTCTGTTATGAGATTTCATGATCGGCAGTTTAGTGAATTGGATGGAAGTACTTAAGGATTAGAGATGGATATAACGGCTGCGATGGTTAAAGAATTGCGCCAGCGCACTGGCGCTGGCATGATGGAGTGCAAGAAGGCTCTGGTCCAGAACGATGGTGATATTGAAACTGCCATTGACTGGATGCGCAAGGAAGGGGTCATGAAGGCCGAAAAGAAATCCGGTCGCGTTGCCGCTGAAGGCGCGGTTTGTCTGGCGGTGGATGAAAATTCCGCGATTGGCATTCTGTTGGAAATAAACAGTGAAACCGATTTTGTAGCTAATGGCGAGCAATTCCAGACTTTCGCGAAGGCAGTGGCGCAATTGTCCCTTAGTGAAAAAGTCGGCGATCTTGAAGTGCTGAAAAATCTTTTATTCGATGCGTCTTCCACGGTAGAACAGCAGCGTAAGGAGTTGGTCGCCAAAGTTGGCGAAAATATCGCCTTACGCCGGGTAGTCTGTGTCCGTTCCGAACACGGTCCACTGGGCGCTTACCTGCATGGGCGCCGTATTGGCGTGTTGGTCGCCATGAAGGGTGGGGATCAGGAACTGGCCAAAGATATGGCGATGCATATCGCGGCAAGCTCACCCTTGTGCGTGAGTCCTGAAGATGTCCCGGAAGAACTGGTAGCCCGCGAAAAGGAGATATTCCTGTCGCAGGCGCAGAGCAGCGGAAAGCCGCAAAACATCATCGACAAAATGGTTGAGGGTCGTCTGCGCAAATTTTTGGTGGAAATAAGCCTGGTGGGTCAATCCTTTGTCAAGGACCCCGATCAGAGTGTGGGCGACGTTTTGAAGACAGCCGGAGCCGAGGTGGAACAGTTTGTGCGTTTTGAAGTGGGCGAAGGTATCGAAAAACGCGAATCGGATTTTGCCGCTGAAGTCATGGCACAGGTTCATGTTCGGCAGGATTGAACCTGTTTATTCGAATATAACGACTGTTATGGGCACTTTGATATGAAAGGAGAACCGTACCGGCGTGCACTGGTCAAAATCAGTGGCGAGGCATTGATGGGTCAGTCTGACTATGGCATCAATCCAGATACACTTGCACGCATCGCTGAAGAATTGCGTGATGCATCAAGGGCTGGCGTTCAACTGGGCGTGGTGATCGGTGGCGGAAATATTGTACGCGGCGCTGGATTGGCAAGATCCGGCATGGACCGGGTAAGCGCTGATCACATGGGCATGCTGGCCACCGTCATTAATGCACTCGCATTACAGGATGCATTGGAGCGGTGCGGTTGTCTGGTTCGGGTCATGTCCGCAATCCGCATCAACGAAGTCTGTGAAGATTATATTCGCAGGCGAGCTGTCCGCCACCTGGAGAAGGGTCGAGTGGTTGTTTTTGCCGCGGGTACGGGTAATCCTTTTTTTACCACCGATTCTGCCGCGAGTCTGCGCGCGATTGAAATCAATGCAGAAGTTTTGCTCAAGGCCACCAAGGTAGATGGTGTTTACACCGATGACCCGGTACTTCATAAAGATGCCCGCAGATATGCGCATCTGACTTATGATGAAGTCATCAACCAGCGCTTTGCCGTCATGGATGCAACAGCGGTGATTTTATGCCGCGATTACAATCTGCCCATGCGAGTGTTCAATATTGGCCAACCCGGCGCTTTGCTTGAATTATTGCTTGGTGAGCGCGATATCGGGACCGTAGTGGATAACAACATGGCAAGACGAGAAATAATATGATAAACGATATCCACGCGGATCTGGAAACAAGAATGAATAAAAGCCTTGACTCCTTGCGTCAGGAACTGAGTCGGGTGCGTACAGGTCGCGCTAATACCGGTCTGCTGGAGCCGATACAGGTTCCGTATTACGGATCGGACGTCCCCCTTTCCCAGGTCGCTAACATTTCTGTCGAGGATAGTCGCACGCTTGGCGTGACACCATGGGAAAAAAACATGGTGCCGGTAGTGGAAAAAGCAATTCTTAACGCAAATCTGGGCTTGAATCCTGTAGCCGCAGGTCAGGTTATCCGCATCCCTTTACCCCCTTTAACCGAAGATCGGCGTAAAGATCTCGCGCGACTGGTGCGGCATGAAGCGGAAACGGTTCGGGTGGCGATCCGTAATATCCGGCGTGACGGAATCCATGAGCTCAAAAATCTTGTCAAGGAGAAAATGATCTCCGAGGATGAGGAGAAACGTGCTCAGGAGGCGATCCAAAAGTTGACGGACCGATTTGTCCATCAGGTTGAAGGCATCGTCAGTAAAAAAGAAGAAGAGTTAATGGCGGTCTGAGGGACCTCTGAACAAGTCATGAACTCGACTCTTGCGTCCCTTATACCCTGCTTCATGGTTGACAACCTCCGCAATAGCCCTGCTAACTCGTGCAATTGCCGCCTCGAATCTGACATAATGAACCACACCCGCCTTCATCCAGACTTATTCAGAGGTTCCCCAAGAGCCGAATGCTATGATCCAATCGGAAATGAGTGAAACGCCTGCTCATCTGGCCATTATCATGGATGGCAACGGGCGTTGGGCGCAACAGCGAGGATTGACGAGAACACAGGGCCACAAGGCAGGCGCGGAACGGGCGCGTGAAGTGGTTGAGTTCGCAGCACACGCGGGTATACAGGTGGTCAGTCTTTTTGCTTTCAGCAGTGAGAACTGGGCTCGTCCAGACGATGAAATTAGAGATCTGTTTTTTCTGCTCGATCAGTCTCTTCATCGCCATCTCGATCTGCTCACCGAACAACAGGTGGAGCTTCAATTCATTGGCGATCAAGCCACGTTGCCGAATGAACTTCAGATGCGTATGGCTGAAACCAGCCGCCTGACCCGGCAAAAAAAACCGCGGTTGCGCCTGGTGATCGCCATCGGTTATGGTGGGCGCTGGGATCTGCTGCAAGCGGTTCGGCATATCGCAGCGGATGTACGGGCAGGAATTCTTAGCCCTGAAGCCATTGATGAACGTCTGTTGTCTGGTTACCTTGCCACTTCGGAGTTGCCCGACCCGGATTTATTGATTCGAACCGGCGGCGAATCCCGAATCAGCAATTTTTTTCTTTGGGACACTGCTTATACAGAATTGTTTTTTTCAGATTTTTTATGGCCTGATTTCGATGAATTCGCTCTGCAGGATGCATTAGCATGGTATTCCCGGCGCCAGAGGCGCTTCGGTCAAACGGGGGAACAACTCGTCAGCGATACTTCTAGCTGATGGAACGTACCCGTTTTGTGACGGCCCTTTTTCTGGGTTTGTTTGCGCTCGCGGTGCTCTTCTGGCTTCCCGCGCCCATGCTGGTAACACTGATGCTTGTTATGGCGGGAATGTCCGCCTGGGAATGGGGTGGCCTTCTCGGAACCGATTATCGCGCACCACGCCTTGGCATGCTTGTACTGTCAGCAGGCATAGGGGGGCTGCTTATGATCGGACGAATGCAAGCCGGCATCCCCTTATGCGCTTTTCTGGCCATTACAGGAGGGGTCTGGTGGTGTGCCTTTTCGGTTTATTTGTACTATCATCTTCATCAAATATCTGGTGAATTCCGCCACCGCAGAGACTCTTTATGGTCGGCAGGCGCTGGTTTGCTCGTTTTGATACCAGGTTTTGGCGCGTTGATTTGCCTGACGGTTGAGGGACAACGATTTCTGTTATCGGCGCTGATATTTCTTGTCGCTACAACGGATTCCTGCGCCTATCTTTGCGGTAAACGCTGGGGACGACATCAGATGGCTCCTGTTATCAGCCCGGGGAAAACCTGGGAGGGTGCCATAGGTGGACTCGCAGGCGCCGTTGTAACTGCCTTGATTATTGCCTTGATCGCAGCGGATGATAAGGGCTTATTCCTGTGGCTGGGGATTGGACTGATGGTGGCGCCTTTTTCGATGATCGGTGATTTGACTGTCAGTTATTTCAAACGCCGTAGCGGTATCAAAGATACCGGGCGTTTGCTACCGGGTCATGGTGGCATGCTGGACCGGATTGACGGAATTCTGGGCGCGGTTTCAGTTTATATGATCGCGCTTTCGATGCTGGGCTGGAATATCTTATGAAACTCTGTATTCTTGGCGCTACAGGAAGCATCGGGCATAGCACCCGCAAGGTGGTGGAACAGCAGCCGCAGCTTCATTCCATTGTCGCCGCCACCGCGAACCGGAATGTGGCAGACATGCTCGATCTGTGCGTGAAACATAGCCCTCGACTCGTCGCCATGGCGGATAAAATCGCTGCCGGGCAACTGCGCGCCGAGTTAAAGGAACGCAGCCTGCCTATTGATGTCTTGAGTGGAGAGGCCGGTTTGCTGGAGGTGGCGCGTTACGATCAGACGAATTGCGTCATAGCAGGAATCGTCGGTGCTTCGGGTTTATTGCCGACTCTGGCGGCAGCTGCCTGCGGGAAAAAAATATTGCTGGCCAACAAGGAAGCGCTGGTCATGGCGGGCGCCCTGTTCATGCAAACCGTGCAGAAATCAGGCGCCATACTGATTCCCATGGATAGTGAGCATAATGCCATTTTTCAATGCCTTCCCGATGATTATCATTGTGGTCAGAAACCAAGCGGATTGCGCCGTATTCTCCTGACAGCATCAGGCGGCCCGTTTAGGTCTATACCTTTGGAAGCACTGGCGCATGTTACGCCCGATCAGGCCTGCAATCATCCCAATTGGCGCATGGGACGAAAGATTTCTGTAGACTCTGCGACCATGATGAACAAAGGGCTGGAAATTATCGAGGCCTGCTGGTTGTTCGCGATCGATCATAGCAAAATTGAAGTGGTGATGCATCCGGAAAGCATTATTCACTCCATGGTTGAATATTTGGACGGCTCGATTATGGCTCAGTTGGGCCTGCCCGATATGCGTACGCCTATTGCCCAGGGTCTCGCCTGGCCGGAACGCATGGAAAGCGGCGTCGGGTCGATCGACTGGACGCAACTGCGCAACCTGTCCTTTGATATCGTGGAACCGGAGCGTTTTCCCTGCCTGACTTTGGTCAGAAGAACATTGACGGAAGGCGGCGGAGCAGGATGTGTGGTACTGAACGCCGCTAATGAAGCAGCGGTCGCAGCATTTCTGGCCGGGGAAATTATCTTTACCGGCATCGTCGAGGTGGTTGAACGCACCATGGATCAGTTGCATTTCGCCGCGCCCGATTCCATTGAATCCATCATGGAAATGGATGCGCAAACAAGAGTAACTGCACGCCAGCATATTAACAGGATGAGCCAATGATTCAAATTTTGATTTCAGTGCTGGCATTTGTCATTACTATCGGCTTTCTGGTGGGTTTTCACGAATTTGGACATTTCATTACGGCACATGTGCTTGGAATCAGGGTTCTACGTTTCAGCATCGGTTTCGGGCGCCCATTATTGCAGCGGACGATCGGCAAGGATCAGGTCGAATTTCAAGTGGCAGCCATACCGCTGGGTGGTTATGTCAAAATGCTTGACGAGCGCGAAGGACCGGTTGCAGCAGATGAGCTTGATCGTGCCTTCAATCGGCAGCCATTATGGAAACGCGTACTGGTAGTCGGGGCAGGGCCATTTTTTAATCTTTTTCTGGCGGTATTTTTATACGGGTTGACGTTTATGATCGGCGTGCCCGGACTCAAACCCGTCATCAGTGAACCGCCACCAGATACACTGGCTGCGGAGGCGGGATTACTGGAACAAGATCTACTGGTAGCAATCGGTGATCGGGCTACCCCGACATGGGAACAGGCAACCATGGCATTGTTGGAACAAGTTCTGAATCGGCGCACCGTGGTACTGACGGTCGAAAACAAACAGGGTGAGATTCGGCAGGTTGCACTTGAACTTCATGACTATGAAAGCAGACTGGAAGACCCATCCAGTCTGCTGCATAACCTGGGTTTTCAGCAATATATTCCTCTAATACCACCGGTTATTGACGAGGTACTCACGGGGCAGGCGGCAGATCGTGCCGGGATCAAGTCAGGAGATCGGATCATGACCATGGATGGAGAACCCGTGCTGGGCTGGCGCGAGGTGGTTAAAAGCATCAGCACGCATCCAGATCAGAGCCTGAGTCTGGAAATCGAACGATCCGGTCAGCGTCACCAGTTGACCTTGACCCCTGAAAACCAGGATGGTACAGGCATGGCAGGGATCAGCGTACGCATACCGGAGAATCTGCTGGAGCCATGGATCGTCATTGTTCGCTATCCCCCATGGACAGCTGCATGGAACGGAATCGTGAAAACCTGGGATATGAGTGCGCTCACGCTGCAAATGATGGGACGAATGCTGATTGGCGAAGTCTCGGTCAAAAATGTTGGTGGTCCTATCCAAATCGCCCAATTCGCCGGTTATTCTGTGAACGCCGGCGTGATCGCTTCGCTCAGCTTTCTGGCAATTGTGAGCTTGAGCCTTGGCGTGCTTAATCTGTTACCTGTCCCGGTCCTCGACGGAGGTCATCTGCTGGTTTACGCGGTGGAAGGGATTATGCGCCGACCTCTGCCTCCGCTATGGGAGAGTATGGCGCAACGTTTGGGATTGACCTTGCTGTTAATGTTGATGGTGCTGGCTTTTTATAACGATTTGCACCGTGTATTCGGATAAGTCTAGGCTGGCTTCATGTTATGATGCCTGGTCGAAAAAGAACCGAGATCAAACCATTGCACGACCCATTCCATTGAGATAAAAGATGATCTACCCGTTTTATATCTGGATTCCGGATCAGCCCTCAGAACACGAACCTGTGTTTACACGTGGGCTATTCCCAAGAAGGCGCGGCTTTTATCGCAAAACGGTGGCCTTGCTTTTGTTAGCGTTGGTCTCTTTGCCCATAACAATATCGCAAGCTCAGCCATTGGCCTCAAATCCAGCGCCGATGATAGTGGAAGATGTGCGCATCGACGGGTTGCAACGCATCGATGTGGGAACGGTACTGACCTATATCGATGTCGCGCCCGGCGATATTCTCAATCGGTACGATCAGCAGCAACTCATGCGCCGGTTGTGGAAAACCGGTTATTTTCTCGACGTAGAGCTGTTCCGGGAAGATTCAACCCTCGTGGTCGTGGTGAAAGAAAGGCCGTCCATCGCTGAATTCAATATCACAGGCAACAAGAAGATCGGCGAAGAAGAACTGGTTGAACAATTACGCAAGCTTGGTCTGGCTTCCGGGCGGGTATATAAGCAGTCTTTGCTTGATCAGGTTGAACGGGAACTGCGTCAGCAATATTATTCCAATGGTTATTACAGTGTTCATATTGATACCACTGTCAAAGAGATTTCGGATAATCGGGTAAATATTTCGGTGGCGATCGATGAAGGACAACCCGCCAGTATCGGGAAGATCAACATCGTGGGCAATAAACATTTCGAGGAAAAAGAGTTGCTGGCTCCGTTCTGGCTGCAACCTTCCAGTTGGAAAAAAGGATGGTGGAGTCAAAAGGATCAGTACAGCCAGACACGCCTGGCTGCGGATCTTGAAACACTAACATCCCATTATCTGGATCGAGGCTTTATCGATTTTGCAATAACGTCGTCCCTGGTTTCTCTCGGACCGGAGCGGGAAAAAATCTATATCACGATTCATGTTGAAGAAGGTGAACCTTATCGGCTGGAGTCGAGTACGATCAGCGGAGAATTTCCTGTTGCTCGGGAAGAACTGGAAGCCTATCTTGATCCACTTGAAGAAGGTTCGGCTTTCTCGCGCAGGCAGGCGCAGCAGATTGCACACAATATCACGGTTCGTCTGGGAGAGAACGGCTACGCTTTTGCCCGGATCAACCCCGTGCCTACCGTTGATGAAAAACAACACCTCGTGCATCTGAATTTCGTGATTGAACCCGGAAAACGGGTGTATGTTCACAGAGTGCTTTTTTCGGGCAACGAACGCACCAATGATGAAGTTTTGCGCCGGGAAATGCGTCAGTTCGAGGGCGCACCTTATTCCACAAGCGATATTGCCCGTTCGCGCGTACGCCTCGCCCGACTACCTTACATTGAGCAGGTGCAGGTTGAAACGGAGCCACTGAAGGGCAGTAATGATCTGGTAGACGTGCGTTATACCGTGGTGGAGCGTAATGCCGGAACTTTGCAGTTCGGGTTGGGTTATTCGGGATCACAGGGCATATTTCTTGACACCAGTGTCACCAATTCAAATTTTTTTGGCACCGGACGCCGGGTTGAAGTCGCTTTGAACGATAGCGAATACAGTCAGCTTTACCGCCTTTCCCTGACCAATCCTTATTTCACGCCCGAAGGTGTCAGCCAGAGCATCTATGTATTCTTTCGCTCCTATGATGCCCTGAACCGCGAGGTTTCCGAATACGACAGCGAAGTAATCGGCACTGGGTTGAATTTCAATGTTCCCGTGGGCGAATACGATGCCTGGCGTCTTGGGCTGGGTTATCGCGGAACCAGTATGACTGTTTATCAGGATGACTCACCCAATTATGTTCAGCAATTCGTGGCTGAGAATGGCGATGAGTTCGACGCCTTAACCTTGCAAACCGGATGGATCCACGATACCCGGAATCGTTCTATATTTGCTGACAGAGGCATGTTGGCGCGGGCTTTTTTCGATGTCGCGATTCCGGTGCTCGATCTTGAATATTTTACGGTTCAGACTCGTTATCTGCAGTACATTCCGATCATTGATGCCTTGCTCGGCGCCTGGAAAGTGGATGTTGCCTATGGTGAATCCTATGGCGACACATCCGATCTGCCGCCGTACGAAAAATATTTTGGCGGCGGTATGCAAACAGTGCGCGGATTCAGTGAGGCTTCGCTCGGTCCACGGGATAATTTCAATAATCCGACCGGTGGTAACTTCCGCGTTTCATCCCAGTCTGAATTGATTTTCCCGACATTGATCCCAAACAATCGCTCAATTCGCTTCTCTCTTTTTGTAGACATCGGGGGTGTATTTGCTGATGCCGACGATTTCGATGAGAGTGAACTGCGTGCATCGGCCGGCATTTCCATGCGCTGGCTGACGCCAGTGCTCGGACTTCTGCAATTCAGCCTATCCACCCCCCTGCGAGACAAACCGGATGATGAAACCGATACCTTCGGCTTTATCTTCGGAGTACCATTTTAGGTACTGTTGTGCCTGTGATAAAATAAGCGCCAGCAGATGGACCAAAAAAACAGGTGGGTTGGCAGAGTGGTCGAATGCACTGGTCTTGAAAACCAGCAAGGGTGAAAGCCCTTCCAGGGTTCGAATCCCTGACCCACCGCCACTAGTTCGTTCCCCGACTGCCACCAGGATCTCATCACACGCAAAAAGACAGCTTGTGGCCAGTTTGCCAGATCGAATATTTCCTGTCTTCGTGCGATGCGCGCCGTTTATCCGGTTGATTCGGGAACCATGATATCATATCAGCGACCAACCATATCAACAGCAAACCGCAATTAAAAACCACCACCCAAGGAACCTCTGAACAAGTCTGGACGAAGGAGATTGTGATTCATTATGTTCAGATTATCGGGTTAAATTGTGCGTAATAGCAGGGCTATTGCGAAGATTTACAACGATGAAGCCGGGCATAAGGGACGCAAGAACCGGGTTCATGACTTATTCAGAGGTTTCCTGACAAGGACGAAAATTTATGGATTTTGACGCCAACCAACACATGGCTATGGATGAAACTGTAGCTTATATTTCCGATTCCCGAATTCTTGAATTTTCCAGGCCAGAGCAGGTGCTGAAAGAAGGGATGGACTATCAGGCTAAAATTGAAACCACGAAAGGCACCATTGAAATTGATCTTTTCGAGCAGGCTACTCCAGAAACGGTGAATTCCTTTGTTTTTCTGGCGCTGAATCATTTTTATGAAGGCGTTCCCTTCCATCGGGTCATACCCGGCTTTATGGCGCAAACAGGCGATCCAACCGGTACTGGAACCGGTGGCCCGGGTTATGCCTTTGGCCTCGAAATCAGACCTGATCTGCGTTTTGACAAAAAAGGGGTTTTGGGAATGGCTCGTTCTGCCAGCCCGAATTCCAACGGCAGCCAGTTTTTCATAACCTTTGATTCTACACCGCACTTGAACGATCAATATACGGTTTTTGGTCAGGTGCGTAGCGGGCTTGAGGTATTGGACAGTATTTCGCCCACCGAACCTGCCCGCCCTGACAGTCTTGACCGTATTACCCGGGTGATCATCAAAGCGCAACCTCGCTAGACTTCCCGACCTTGGAAAACCTCTGAACAAGTCATGAACCCGGTTCTTGCGTCCCTACTGGGTCAGCTTCTATGAACCACAATCACCTTCGTCCAGACTTGTTCAGAGGTTCCTTAGACCAATAGCGGAATAAACCAATGGCAGGAGGGTGGATTAAAAAATAATTTACCCTTTTACCAACTGCCAGCCAAAGCATCAACTACGAAGCAAACCATTTTTGCACGCGCTACTTTGTTCTCCATGATGATTCTCGCTGTGACGCGACGCATTGGGTTAGTGTTGCCCGCGCCGCGGGTTAAGGCACTCCTTAAGGAGATTCAGCCTCGCAGAGCCGAGGCGTAACCCTCTTCCTGCAAAACCTGGCGCACGATCGGACGCTTGAGCATCTTGCGATAATGGGCCGCGCAGTTTTCGGGCAGGGGGATATCGATGCGATCTGCCCAGAACTCGACGTAAAACAAGGCGCAATCAGCGATACTGAATTGATCGAGTACGAACAGATGTTCCGATAGCTTGTTGTTTATGATAGCGAAATCCTTGCACGCCATCTCTCTGCCTTGCGCCTGCACAGCCTGTTGATCTCCATCATCAAGCGTGAATTTTTCACTGGTGAATATCCGCGCAAATCCTTGACCATGAACCCCGTGAATCACATGATTCATCATTTCAAGCGCCCGCGCTTCATCATTGATAGTGGCGGGCATCAGCCCGGATTTTGGGTGGGTGCGTCCCAACCACCAGGCAATGGAAATAAAATCGCACAAAGGGATTCCATCTTCGCGCACCAGCGTGGGGATGGTTGCCCGTGGATTAATCGCAAGATAATCCGGTTTGTACTGATCTCCCGCAAGCAGATTGACCAGATAAGCTTCGAAAACCAGACCCAACTCCTCTAGCAGGATATGGATGCCGGTGCTGCATGAGCCTGGAGTCATGTAGAACTTCATAAGCATGGCGCTTTCTCCCTGAACAAGACGATATTTAACAGTGTACGCCTGTTTGATTCTTATAATGCGCTGGTATTCCAGTAAACCCACACGCTAATTCCCGGCGCAAGACGATAAGCAGATCCAACAAGACCACAAATCGCGTTGGCGATCCATTCAGCAAGAACCAGAAAGATAATCTGGAAGGATTAATATATCTTTTAGATTTATTCGTCAATTTTGTTATATTATTTTATAATCTATTCAACGAAAATCCGAAAAATAACGAAGTTCAATCGTTGATCCGCTACTTTAGAGGTATAGCATGACATTCGTAGTCACTGATAATTGCATCAACTGCAAATACACCGATTGTGTCGAGGTGTGTCCGGTCGACTGTTTCCATGAAGGTCCCAATTTTCTTGTAATTGATCCCGACGAATGTATCGATTGCACTTTGTGTGAACCCGAATGTCCTGCCGAAGCCATCATATGCGATGACGATCTGAGCGATGAGCAACTACCATTTCTCAAACTAAATGCTGAACTCTCAAAAGAATGGCCGGTGATCACCCAAAGCAAGGATCCACTACCGGACGCCGAGAACTGGGATGGCACAACCGAAAAGCTTGAACATCTGAAGCGATAAATATCAGGGAACCCGGATTCTTTATAGGATATGACGCTAATCGGGTGTTCAGAAAAGCGTTTGCTGTAGTAGAGAATCCGTAATGTCAGAGCATGGGTTTATAATTATCGCGCATCCTGCGCAGTTATTCGGGCAGCAGATTCTTCAGATAGCGACCGTAATCATTGTTGGCGTAGTTCCGGGCCAGGTCCGCGAGTTGTGAGTGATCGATGGTTCCCATGCGGTAGGCAAGTTCCTCGGGACAGGCGATCTTGATTCCCTGACGCTGTTCAATCACTCGCACGAAATGTGCGGCGTCGAGCAATGATTCCGGTGTTCCGGTATCAAGCCAGGCGATGCCCCGATCAAGCTTTTCGACTGTCAAGCGCTGCTGTTTCAGATAAAGCCGGTGAAGTTCGGTGATCTCCAACTCGCCGCGCGCCGAAAATTGCAGCCGTCGCGCCATTGCGGGGCTATCTGCCGGCAAAAAATACAATCCGGTAACAGCATAACTCGAAGGCGGTAGCGCAGGTTTTTCCACAATATCAACCACTTCACCATGATCGCCGAACTGGATCACCCCGTAACGCTGGGGCTGTAAAACCTTGCAGGCGAACAGGTTGGCATTTTCGCTATGCGCGGCGGCTCGGCGTGTAATTCTGCTCAAATCAAGACCATAAAAAAGATTATCGCCGAGCATAAGACACACCGGAGCTCCTGCCAAATAAGCCTCTCCGATCAACAGGGACTGGGCGATGCCTTCAGGGCGTTCCTGGGTAGCATAACTCAAGCGCACACCCCATTGACTACCATCTGCAAGCAGTTCCTGAAATGCCGCCACATCCCGTGGCGTGGTGATGATTAATATATCCCGAATGCCGGTGCCCATCACGGTACAAAGCGGGTAATAAATCATGGGTTTGTCGTAAACAGGCAGCAACTGCTTGCTGACAACGCTAGTAGCAGGCGCAAGCCGACTGCCAGAGCCTCCTGCCAGAATAATCGCCTTATGCGGTAGCGGAGATAGATCTTTCATCATTACTTCATATCATGTCCGGATCAGCCGGGTTTTTCCATTAGGGAACCTCTGATCAAGTCTGGACGAAGGTGATTGTGATTCATTATGTTCAGATTCCCGGGTTAAATTGCACGGGTTAGCAGGGCTATTGCGAAGTTTGTCAACAATGAAGCTGGGCCAGTAGGGACGCAAGAACCGAGTTCATGATTTGATCAGAGGTTCCTTAGTGCAAATGGTACAATTGAGTTCTCATACTACCCGAATGACCACTTTACCAAAATGCAGACCCTGTTGCATGAAGGTCAAGGCTTCATGCAACTGATCAAATTCGAAGACCCGATCCACGATCGGAGTCATCTGGTGCAGGGTAATCGCTTGATTCATATGCTCCAGCATGGCGCGACTGCCAACAAAAATGCCCTGCAACGATATGGCGCGGGTCAGAACTGGTAGCAGATTCATGTTGCCTCCACCCCCGGACAATACGCCAATAATGCTCACAACACCGCCGATACGAACGGATTTGAGCGAACGCTCCAGTGTACCGCTGCCGCCGACTTCAACCACATGATCCGCGCCTTTGCCGCCGGTCAGCTTGACAACCTGGCGGTGCCATTCCGGTTCCGTTTGATAATTGATAGCATCATGCGCGCCCAATGCCAGCGCTTTTTCGATTTTCTGCGCACTGCTTGATGTAATGATAATGCGCGCGCCCGCCATACGTGCAAATTGGAGCGCAAAAATCGATACACCGCCGGTGCCGAGCAGTAAAACATCCTGCCCTGGCTGGATGGGGCGCTCTTCCATCAAGGCGTGCCAGGCGGTCACGCCCGCGCAAGGCAAGGTCGCAGCCTGCGCCATGTTCAGATGGTCAGGGACGGGAACCACCCCGCAAGCAGGCAGACACACATATTCCGCCAACATGCCATCAATCGGACCACCAAGGGTTGAGGAATGCAGCTTTCCGGGCGCAGATCCTGCCAACCAGTTCTGACAGAAGCTGCCCACCACTTTCTGGCTCACCTGCAGCCCGCTCACCCCTTCTCCCAGCGCTACGATTTCCCCGGCGCCATCGGAGAAAGGTATCAGGGGTAAAGGTTGCCTCGGATTGTACGACCCTGCAATCATCATAATATCGCGGTAATTCAGGGAGGCTGCGTGAACTTTTATTTTCACCTCGCCCGCTTGAGGTTGCGGTTCGTCCCGTTCACTCAGACAAAGATTTTCCATGCCAAAATTGTTTTGAATTTCCCAGACTTTCATAGGCTTCTCCTGCTTGAATTGAGCTATGTACCCCGTTCATCGTGCCGAATCATTACCAACTCTACATCAATTTTCATATGAGGGAAGCTCTGATCAAGTCTGGGCGAAGCTCAGGTGCGATTCATTAAGTTCAGATTCGAGACGACAATCGCGCGGGTTAGTAAGGCTATTGCAGAGATTGTCAACCAGGAAGCTGGGCATAAGAGCCGCAAGAACCAAGTTCATGACTTAATCAGAGGTTCCTGAGATGACTGATAAAAAATCATCATCCCTGCAAACCGGTTCCCAGCTCAGCCGGCTTGAGCCTCTGAATCCTATAATGGCTGGTAAACATCGCCACCAGCTTCACGGAATTCACGCGCTTTGTCGGCCAGCCCTTTGGAGCGTGCTTCTTCCCTCAATTGCCGCGTGATTTCCATTGAGCAGAATTTTGGCCCGCACATGGAACAAAAATGCGCGGTCTTGTGCGCTTCTTTGGGTAATGTAGCGTCATGCATGGTGCGGGCGCGATCCGGATCAAGCCCGAGATTGAACTGATCTTCCCAGCGAAACTCGAAACGGGCTTTTGAGATGGCATTGTCGCGAATCTGGGCGCCAGGATGACCTTTAGCCAGATCTGCGGCATGGGCGGCGATCTTATATGTGACGATACCTTCGCGCACATCCTCGCGGTCGGGCAAACCGAGATGTTCCTTCGGTGTGACATAACACAGCATCGCCGTGCCATACCAGCCGATCTGAGCGGCGCCGATGGCCGATGTGATGTGATCGTAGGCTGGCGCAATATCGGTGGTCAGCGGCCCAAGGGTATAAAAAGGTGCGTTGAAACAATGCTGGATTTCTTCATCCATATTTTGTTGTATCATCTGCATCGGCACATGGCCTGGACCTTCGATCATGACCTGCACATCCCGATCCCAGGCCTGGCGCGTTAATTCACCAAGGGTGCGTAATTCGGCAAATTGCGCTTCGTCATTGGCATCTGCAATCGAACCAGGGCGCAAACCGTCACCGAGGGAAAATGACACATCATAAGCTCGCATAATGTCGCAGATTTCATCAAAATGCGTATAAAGAAAATTCTCCTGATGATGGGTGAGACACCATTTGGCCATGATGGAACCACCGCGCGAGACGATTCCGGTCAGACGGTTCGCGGTCAGTGGAATAAAACCCAGGCGCACACCGGCATGGATGGTGAAATAATCCACGCCTTGCTCCGCCTGCTCGATCAACGTATCTCGAAATAGTGGCCAGCTCAGCAGTTCAGGCGCGCCGCCGGTTTTTTCCAGCGCCTGATATATCGGCACGGTACCCAGTGGTACCGGACTGTTGCGCAACAACCATTCGCGCGTCTCATGGATATCTCGCCCAGTGGATAAATCCATGATGGTATCGGCGCCCCAATGAAGAGCCCACAGCATTTTCTCCAGTTCTTCGCTAATATCCGAGCTCAAGGGCGAATTGCCAATGTTGGCATTGACCTTGACCAGAAAAGCACGGCCGATGATCATTGGCTCGAGTTCCGGATGATTGATATTAGCGGGCAGAATGGCTCGGCCTGCCGCGATTTCCTGCCGCACAAATTCCGGCGTGATCATGCGCGGCCTCGATACGCCAAACCCTGTACCGGGGTGAGAACGGGTGAGCGTTGGATCGCTGAGCTGGTCGATGCACAGATTTTCCCTGATGGCGACATACTCCATCTCGGGGGTGATGACTCCGGCGCGCGCATAGGCGAGCTGGCTAACGGACCTGCCCTGTTTTGCCCGCCATGCCGGTTGATTGAGCGGGAAACGTGAAATGACGGATGAGCCTGAGACAAAGGTTCGAGCACCTTTGTCGAGATTCCCATGTTCCTTGATCCAGTTTTCGCGAATACGCGGCAGCCCGTCTGAGAAATTGGGGGCAACGGCAGGATCAAAATAGGCTCCTGATGTATCATACACATGTATGACAGGATTGAAATTGTCACCATGAGATGAGGGCGTGACGCTCTGGCGGATTTCACGCATGGGAACCCGAATATCCGGGCGTGATCCGGGGACGTAAATTTTGTGCGAATTGGGGAATTCGGGAACACTCTTGCGTATATCTTGAAAAGCTGGCAATGTATGGGATGCTGATTTGTCCATAATAATGATTCCTGTGTAACCAGACGCTGTTATGAAACGCGGCAATCAGGGAACATCAGCGCCGGGATGAGGAACAATAATATGCTTCCGCGTGATCGAAACAAGAATCGTTCATAATGCTACCTGCATTCGTTCAGGCTAAAAGACTTTGGCTGGAAATGCAAGACACGCGACGCCTCGCGCACTCAATCGATTTATTGAGACCTTTGCATGAGAGATGATAAGGTTTTCAGGCAAGGCAAAAGTGCGTGCAGAGAGCGTTTACTGGAGACAATGACCGACCGAGCACAGGTTTAACGCAGCATGAGAACCTTATGGCTTTCATGCAAAGGTCTTGCTTAATTAATTTAGGATAAATTCCATGGCACATCTGGATTATCAACAAGCCCGTTATAATATGGTTGAACAACAGGTCAGACCGTGGGACGTTCTTGATGAGCGCGTCCTCGAAACCATTTCAGGTATTGCCAGAGAGGATTTTGTGTTGCCGCAATATCAGCATCTGGCTTATACCGACATACCATTACCCTTGCCGAACGGACAAAGGATGATGGAGCCGAAACTCGAGGCAAGAATGATGCAGAGTCTTCTGCTCGAACCCCATCATCGCGTGCTTGAAATTGGTACCGGCAGTGGCTACGTCACCACATGTCTTGCACGCCTGTCCCGCCATGTGATCTCCATGGAATATTTTGAGGATTTGAGTCAGACGGCAGGCGAACGGCTTCAGCAGTATGGCGTAAACAATGTGGAATTACGCATCGGTGACGCCATGTCGGATCTGGCGCAGGAAAAAATGCGCTTTGATGCCATTGCCGTAACGGGATCGGTGCCGATGCGCTACAGTGGTTTCGAACGTTTGCTGAAAAAGGGCGGAAGATTGTTTGTGATCGTCGGAACAGCGCCGATCATGGAGGCGGTTCGCATTACACGCAGCGGTCATGCTGATCTTGAGACGGAAAGTTTGTTTGATGTCTGCGTGGATCCACTGATTCATGCGGAAATGTCACCGCACTTCATTTTCTGAATAAAAGCAGGAATAAACCATGAAACAGATTTCAGTCATTGAAGCCAGGGTCTGGCTTGAAGGCGGCCTGCCACCCGTCACCCTTCTTGATGTTCGCGAAGACTGGGAATACAAAATTGCGCACCTTCCTGGCAGCATATTGATTTCCATGGGTCAGATTTCGTCGAGGAGCGGGGAGTTGCCTCGTGACCAGGCCATTATTGTCATGTGTCATCATGGTCGCCGCAGTGAAACCGTAGCCATCCAGCTTGAGCAAATAGGATTTAATAATATTTATAATCTCAATGGTGGGATTAATGCCTGGTCACGCCAGGTGGATGCTGCAATCCCGACCTATTAAATCTATAAAAGCCACTATAAAGCCACTGATTGGCCGGTCTCAATCCCCAAGAGCGCAATTGAAGCAAATCTGTCGATGCCAAAACCGCCTTGATACACGCTTCTGTGACCCCATGTGCTTTTCTTCCACACCTTTATTATGACCGATAGATGGCACACCAACACTAGCGGCACTATGAAAGCATTAACAGGATCATTCAGTCAGCCCGAAGCGGATATTTACTTGGCAGGCCATCAATCCGTCATGGCAACCCTGCTTGTTTCCCCAATCCCCTATCCATTCAGAGGCACCTCAATTAATGAAATCCATCTCGCAGCGTATTGCTGAAGCATTGTCGATCAAGGAATCCCAGGCCATCGCGGCAATCCGCTTGCTCGATGAAGGCGCCACAGTACCTTTTATTTCCCGTTACCGCAAGGAAGTCACTGGCGGACTTGATGATGGGCAACTAAGAGATCTGGAAGAGCAACTGTGTTATACGCGCGAACTTGACGAGCGCCGCGACGTTATTTTGAAAAGCATCCGTGAACAGGAAAAACTGACACCTGAACTGGAACAGGCGATTATCGAAACTGAGCAGAAGAACCGCCTTGAGGATCTCTACCTACCCTATAAACCCAAACGACGCACCAAAGCCCAGGTTGCTCGTGAAGCCGGACTTGAACCATTGGCACTGGATTTGCTCAACGATCATCAACGGGTGCCGGAACAGGCAGCTCTGGAATATATCGATGACACCAAAGGTATCGCTGATGCCCAGGCCGCGCTTGATGGCGCCCGTCAAATTTTGATGGAAATATTCGCCGAACATGCGGATCTGTTGCAGACTTTGCGAAATTATTTATGGACGCATAGCGTGTTGGAATCGCTTGTCGTGGCGGGAAAGGAGGCCGATGGCGCTAAATTCTCCGATTATTTTACCTATCAGGAAGCGATCAGTAAAATTCCTTCGCATCGGGCGCTGGCTTTGTTTCGTGGTCGCAACGAAGGGATATTGCGCCTGCGTTTGGCACTAATCGGCGAGGAAGGTATGGAACGCCACCCATGTGAAGCCATGATCGCCGGGTGTTTCTCAATCAACGATTCCGGCGCGCCCGCTGACGCCTGGCTTCTGGAAACGGCGCACTGGGCCTGGAAGGTCAAGTTGTCGAGCCATATGGAAGTCGAGCTGCTTCTCAAACTTAGAGAAGCAGCAGAAGAGGAAGCCATCTCCGTATTCGCATCCAATCTCGGCGATTTGCTAATGGCGGCGCCGGCTGGTCCTAAAGCCGTGATCGGGCTAGACCCGGGATTACGCACTGGCGTCAAAATCGCTGTTGTCGATGAAACCGGAAAATTCGTCGATCAGGCGGTCATTTATCCGCATGCGCCGAAAAATCAATGGGATCAGTCCATCGCCGCTCTTGCCGCTCTGGCACAAAAGCATCGGGTCAAACTGCTCAGTATCGGCAACGGAACTGCATCAAGAGAAACGGATAAACTGGCGCGGGAGGTGATTCGTCGTCATCCCGAACTTGGGCTTCAATCGATGGTCGTTTCGGAAGCGGGTGCGTCGGTCTATTCCGCTTCGGAAATTGCCGCGCGCGAATTCCCCGAACTCGATGTCACGATCCGCGGCGCCGTTTCCATCGCCCGCCGTTTGCAGGATCCGCTGGCGGAACTGGTCAAAATCGAGCCCAAAGCCATCGGTGTTGGGCAGTATCAGCACGATGTTGGCCAGATCCGGCTGGCGCGTTCGCTTAATGTGGTGGTAGAGGATTGCGTCAATGCCGTTGGCGTAGATGTGAATACCGCATCGGCGCCGTTACTCTCAAGAGTATCCGGTTTGACATCCGTCGTGGCAACCAATATCGTCGCGTTCCGCGATGAGCACGGGGCGTTCGCCAATCGGCACCAACTGATGAAGGTATCCCGTCTCGGGGAAAAAGCATTTGAACAGTGCGCCGGTTTTCTGCGGATCATGAATGGCGATGATCCGCTCGACAGCTCATCCGTCCATCCCGAAGCCTATCCGATCGTAAAAAAAATCATCGAGAAAAACCGCAAGGACGTACGATCCATGATCGGCGAACTTGCGTTTTTGCGAAAATTAAATCCCGCTGATTATATCGATGAGCATTTTGGTTTGCCTACGGTGAGTGATATTCTTCGTGAACTCGAAAAACCGGGCCGCGATCCTCGCCCTCAATTCAAAACCGCGGTTTTCAAAGAAGGGGTAGAGGGTATGCGCGATCTGAAAGCCGATATGATTCTGGAAGGCGTGATTACCAATGTTACCAATTTTGGCGCCTTTGTCGATATTGGCGTGCATCAGGACGGACTGGTGCATATCTCTGCGCTGGCGGATCGCTTCATCAAGGATCCGCGCGAGGTAGTTAAAACCGGCGATGTGGTGAAAGTCAAGGTTATGGATGTGGATGCGACGCGCAAACGCATTGCCTTGTCCATGTGTCTGAATGAGGATAGCCGTGATCAACCCCGTGAAATCAAGTCTGAGCGCAAGCCCAAGTCTGAGCGCAAGCCCAAGTCTGGTCGAAAACAGCCGCAAAATCTATCACCTGCTCCATCGGGCAACTCGGCTATGGCGGATGCCTTAAAACAGGCCTTGAGAAAATAATAAAAGGAACTTCTGATCAATCCATGAACTCGTATCTTGCGTCCCTTATACCCGGTTTCATCGTTGTAAACCTTCGCAATAGCCTACTATACCAGTCGATAAGAGCCTCGAATCTGAGCTTAAGGAACCACTATCACCTCCATCCAGAATTAATTAGAGGTTCCTGAAGTCATGATTAAATTCACCCATCTTGCGTTGCGTCGCGGCAAACAACTGTTATTCAGCGATGCGAACTGCACCATCGAACATGGTGATAAAGTCGGTATAACCGGAGCCAATGGCTGCGGTAAATCGAGTCTGTTTGCCCTGCTGCGCAATGAACTGTCCGCCGATGAAGGCGAGTTTTCCATTTCCGCACAGATTGCCATTGCCCATGTGGCGCAGGAAATGCCGGCGACTTGCCAACCCGCCATTGAATATGTTCTTGATGGTGATGTCGAGTTGCGAGATATTGAGCGCAATATTCGGCAGGCGGAGCAGGCGGATGATGGTCATGCTATCGCTGAGTGGCATCACAGGCTTGATATCATTGACGCATATACGGTTGAAGCCAGAGCCGGAAAGATTATGCAGGGGCTTGGATTTAAGACATCGGAACTCAATCATTCAGTCGATAAGTTTTCCGGCGGCTGGCGCATGCGCCTGAATCTGGCGCAGGCACTGATATGCCGTTCGGACCTTCTACTGCTTGATGAGCCGACCAACCATCTCGACCTCGATGCCATTATCTGGCTCGAACAATGGATCCTGAAGTATGCGGGCACTTTATTACTAATTTCGCATGACCGGGACTTTCTGGACCGGGTGACTGATCACATCGTTCACATTGAGCGCCAAAGCATGCGGCTATACGCAGGTAATTATTCCAATTTTGAACGTCAGCGTGCCGAACAGCTTGCCCAGCAGCAAGCCCTGCATGAAAAACAGCAGCGCCAGGTGGCGCACATGGAAAGTTTTATTGAGCGTTTTCGAGCCAAAGCCACCAAAGCCAAACAGGCTCAGGCGCGTATCAAAGCCTTGCAGCGCATGGAACTGATCGCCAAGGCGCATGTGGATTCACCTTTTCATTTTCGCTTCTATCCGCCGAATCGCTTGCCCAATTCTTTGATGAGTCTGGATCATGTGGCGGTGGGTTATGCTGAGAACATCATTATCAATCAGGTCAATCTTACGCTGATTGCTGGTGATCGCATTGGTTTGCTCGGGCATAATGGCGCCGGGAAATCCACTCTGGTTAAAATGCTTGCCGGTGACTTGCCGCCACTTCAGGGAACCATTGAAAAGGCGCGCAATCTCAAAATTGGCTATTTTGCCCAGCATCAACTTGAACAACTCGACCCTGACGCCAGCGCCATGTTGCATCTGCAACGACTGGATCCACGCATACGGGAACAGGAAATCCGCGACTATCTGGGCGGATTCAACTTTCATGGTGATCGCGTACTCGAGCCGATTGCGCCATTCTCGGGTGGTGAAAAAGCCCGGCTGGTGCTGGCACTATTGATCTATCAAAAACCCGGCTTGCTACTGCTTGATGAGCCGACCAATCACCTCGATATGGAGATGCGGTTGGCTTTAAGTCTAGCGCTGCAGGATTTTGAAGGCGCGGTGGTGCTTGTTTCCCATGACCGGCATATGCTTCGCTCGGTAACGGATCAATTCATGCTGGTTGATGCGGGTCGTCTGACCCCCTTTGATGGCACGCTGGAAAACTATCACCAGTGGCTTTTGCAATCATCAGGTCAGAACGCCTTAGCCCCCACGCGCGCGAGCACGTTATCGAAGCAAGAGCTACGTCAGCAACAGGCGGAAAGGCGGCGTTTGCAAAAACCGTTAAAAAGCGAGCTCAAAAAGCTCGAACAACGCATTGAGGCGCTCAATGAAAAAAAACGGCACATGGAGCAAAATCTTGCCAGCCCTGATATGTATGAGGCTGAAGAAAAATCGCGTCTGATCGAGATATCCAGCGCCCAATCTTCACTCAATGGGGAATTGACCAAACTGGAGGAGCAATGGCTGCAACTCTCCGATAAAATAGAAGCCATGGAACAGGAAGAATAAAACTCTGCGCATCGGCTTAAGCATTCGTTGGTTAATTGCCTTTGACGTAAATATCATGAACCCGACCACTACCTGACTGCCTTCTATCAATCTGAAAAAACCCTGTTGCTTCAATGAGCTTTGTTAATGTGGAGTAGCCGTAAGTTCTGGAATCAAAATCAGGAAATTGACGTTTTATCAAGCCCCCGCAATTTGCAAGTGGCGCCCAACCGTCATCATCCGCGTATTCATTAACAGAGTTTCTCAAAATGTTCAGCAATCGTGTGTCGCAGCGAAGTTCTTGCCTCGTTTTCTTGACACTGCTGGCTTGGCTTGTTGCGGGATTAGCTTGTTCTACTTCTTGTTCGGTGTCTAAGTCTCTTAGAACCTCCGTAGAAATAAAATCATCACAAGCATTTCTAAATGCTAATGGTGTTTTTTGCTCCCCTACGCCAAAAACGTAAATTTGGGATTCCTTTAAGCGTGAAGCCAGTTTAGTAAAATCGCTATCGCTTGAGATAAGTGCAAAGGCATCAAACTTGTCTGAGTATAGAAGATCCATTGCATCGATGATCATTGCGGCATCTGATGAATTTTTTCCCTGGGTGTAAGAAAACTGTTGCACAGGGCTTATTGCCAGCTCGTTTAGCGATTGTTTCCAGTTTTTAAGATGATTTGAGCTCCAATCACCGTAAGCTTTTTTGACGATAATATGCCCATGCTTTGAAAGTTCTGCCAGCACAGCTCCAAGAACTGAATATTGTGCGTTTTCCGCATCAATTAATACAGCAATTTTTTTTTCGGATTCTAAATCTTTCATCAATAGTCCATTGTCTGTGATACTTAAGGAAGCTCTGATCAAGTCTGGACGAAGCTCAGGTGCGATTCATTATGTTCAGATTCGAGGCAACAATTGCGCGTAACAGCAGGGCTATTGCGAAGATTGTCAACAATGAAGCCGGACATAATGAACCACAATCACTTTCGTCCAGACTTGATTCAGAGGCTCCCTAAAGCGTTTGGGTATTGATGATCAGGTTCAACGCAAGGGCTATCGAAACAACCCTTGGTCTGATTCGGATAAAAACCGTAATGCGCAATCGCGCTTACCCGGATAGAATTGGTTACAGTCGCCCATGCGATTTTACTTGCCAGGACTAACCATAGGGATCTTCAATCTGAACCATCCCCTCATGCACACGCACCGGGAGCGTCGTTACGGGCTCATAAGCCGGAGGCGCCTTAACTTCCCCGGTGCGAATGCAAAAACGCGCGCCGTGACGTGGGCAGATGGCTTCGCCATGCGTGAAGCGCCCACCGCTTAATTGACCTCCATCATGGGTGCATACGTCTTCGAGGGCGAAAAAATTACCCTCATAATAATACACGACTGCCTGCAAACCATTGATCCCGAGCGCTTTGTATTCTCCTTCTAAAAAATCCTTCACCGGCGCTGCATCCACCCATTGAGCCATGTTTAAGCCCCCCTCGAGATCTTTACCATAAACCTGATTCGAGGCGCGCGGATTCAGACATCATTTCCCTGCTCCATGGCGGATCAAATACGATGTCCACATCGACCTGATCTATCCTGGGAATCTGCCCCACCTTGTAACGCACATCCTCAGCCAACACATCGCCCATACCGCAACCAGGCGCCGTCAGGGTCATTCTGACATAAACCCGTTTTTTATCATCATTGACCGCTTCCAGCAGACACTCATATACCAGACCAAGATCGACGATATTAATCGGGATTTCAGGATCATAACAGGTTTTTAATTGATCCCACACGCAATGCTCAATGGCTTCATCATCAGCATTTTCCGGTAATTTCGGTCTGGGAGGCACTTCTTTTCCCAGTGCGTCGGCGTCTTCACCATGAACGCGGAACAAACGACCGGCATAATAGACGGTGAAACTCCCGCCCATGGCCTGGGTCAGATAAACCTCAGCACCAACTGGCAATATAACTTGCCCACCTTCCGGGATGGTAATCGCCAAACAATCGCGCAGGAATGGCAATTTTTCTTCAGCTCTCATCAATGCTCCTTAAACAAATAAATGGTGCATTCTTCGCACCAGGGATTCGAATGCGCATTGGATTTCATTCCGTGGTCACATGATCCTGTTCCGGTTCACTGAGAGCGCCATGCAGGGTATGCCAACACAGACCAGCGCACTTGACCCTCGACGGATAGTCCTTAACGCCTTCGAGTACCTGAAGCTTGCCCACATCACCCCGATCTTCGACGGGCGTACTACCTGTGATCATGCCATGAACCGAATGATAGAGTGTTTCAGCTTCCTCTATCGTACGACCCTTGATACTTTCAGTCATCAGCGATGCCGAAGCCATGGAAATAGCGCACCCCGAACCTTCAAAACGCGCTTCATCGACATGATCGTCGTTCACATTTAAATAAAGAGTCAGGCGATCTCCACACAGCGGGTTAAATCCCTCCATGGTATGGGTGGGTTGATCAAGTTTGCCAAAATTACGCGGATGGCGACTATGTTCAACAATCATATCCTGATACAACGCTTTCAGATCCATCAACCAAACATCTCCCTGACCTGTTGCAGCGAATCAATCAACTGATCCACATCTTCATGGTTATTATAAAGGGCAAAAGAGGCGCGCACCGTTGCCGGAACCTGATAAAACTGCATGACCGGCATGGCGCAATGATGACCGGCTCTGATCGCAACCCCATGATGATCCAGAATGGTGCCAACATCATGAGGATGCACATCCGTGACGATAAAAGATATTGCACTGGAACGTACTTGGGGGGTGCCAATCAAACGAATGAATTCCAGCGACTGCAACTGTTGCAGCGCATAATCGAGCAAGATAGTTTCATGTTCCATGATCGGCGCGAATCCGACCTGGCGTATATATTCGGCGGCTTTACCCATACCAATAGCGCCAGCGATATGTGGAGTTCCGGCTTCAAATTTATAGGGGGGCGGCGCGTAGGTGCTGCGCTCGAACTCAACAGTTCGGATCATGTCACCACCACCCTGCCATGGCGGCATACGCTCAAGCAAACTTGATTTGCCATACAATACGCCGATACCGGTTGGCCCATACATTTTGTGTCCGGAAAAGGCATAAAAATCACAGTCGAGCTTTTGAACCTCGACCGGCATATGCGCCACAGCCTGGGCGCCATCTATAAGTACAACAGCGCCTTGAGCATGTGCCTGCGCGATCATGTCCGCAATCGGATTGACTGTACCTAATGCGTTGGAAACGTGGGCAAGGGCAACCAGCGCCGTTTTCTCACTCAGCGCAGATGAAAAATCATCTGGGTTGATATCCCCTTCGCGGGTGATCGGAACAACTTTAAGCGTGATCCCCCGGCGATCACGCAGCATTTGCCATGGCACAATATTGGAATGATGCTCAAGGGCGCTTATCAATACTTCATCGCCAGGATTGAGCAATTCTCCATAGCTCCAGGCCACCAGATTGATCGCTTCTGTCGTGCCGCGGGTGAAAATAATCTCTTCGGGAGCGGAAGCCCCGATAAAATCCGCCATGCCAGCTCGAGCCTGTTCATAGGCAGCAGTGGCACGCTCGCTCAGGTCATGGACACCCCGATGCACATTGGCATTGGTTTCGCCATAATAACGCTCCAGACTCTCAATGACCGTTGAAGGTTTCTGGGTGGTGGCGCCATTGTCCAGATATGCCAGCCTTTTCCCGCGCACCGGAAGAAAGAGAATGGGAAAGGCTTTACGCCATGCTTTAATTGCACTCTCAGGGTCATTCTGCGGCAACCCGCTTTTCATTTTTCACCCCCCGTTTTGGCTCCATCCGACATCGAACACCACTGCCTTTCCAACAACTGTTTGGCCTCGTTTTGCATCACTGCGGGCAAATCATCGATCAGCTCCTGCACGAAAGCCTGCGCCAGCATGGCGTGCGCCATAGCTTCATTGATGCCGCGGCAACGAAGATAATGGATCGCCTTCTCATCAATCTGCCCCATACTGGCGCCATGACCGCATTGCACGTCATCCGCATAGATCTCCAAAATAGGTAGTGCATCGGATTCCGCGGCGGGCGATAACAGCAGGCTCGCATGTTTTTGGTGCGCCTGGCTGCGCTGCCCCTCGGGCGTCACGATCACATGACCACAGAAGGCGTTACGAGCAGCATCCGTTACAATGGTACGCGCAAACAGTTCGCTGACGGTATCTTCGGCTTCGTGACGAATGCAGAATTGCTCTTCAGCCGACTCCCGTTTTACCGGCAGGCTGAAGCTGTTGATATGACAAGCGGCCGAGCGCCCCGCCAGCGTTATGTCATGTCTTTTATGCGTGCAGATTCCACCTGCACCGACCTGATGATAGCGGTAGCGGCTACGTGCCTCTTGCCGGATGTCATACAAGCCGATATGAACGCTGGCGCCACCTTTGCCATCATGGCAACCATGCGTCAATTCGGCGCCTTCGTTCAAATGAACGCTGGCAAGCGTGCATGCCAGGCTCTCATCACTGCCGACATGATACTCAAACCATTGCAGTTGTGCGTTTTCCCCAATCTCGACATGATGGCGCACCGCATAAGCGGGCGGTGAATCCTGCGCTAAAGAAAGGTAAACCACATGAATAATCGAATCATGATTCGTATTAGCTGGAACCTNTATCCAGAGTCCATCGCGCCATGTCGCCTGATTAAGTTGGCTAAAGGCATTATCATCCAGCGATCTGCAAGGTTCCAACATNGTTTCTGTCGTTTGCAAATCTGCTTGNGCAAGATGATTCGATAACGATTGACAGACGATGGAGCTATCAAGGGCTATTTTGCCGAGCTCCGGAATCCATCTCCCGTTGACGAATACCACGACCGAACCGGGTCGATTTTGCCACAAGGCAGCTTGATCGCTCAAGACCGCACAGGATGTTTCCTGCGCTCGAGGCATACTCCATGAGCGATGGCTCAAAGCCTGAACATGACTGTAACGCCAGCTTTCCTGCGCGCGCGATGGAAATGGCATGGACAGGAAGCGTTTTGCTGCGTCATTTCGCTGACGCAGCAACCACTCGGGCCAAACCCCTCCATGAAAATCGGCGTTCATCAACTCGAGTAACCTGGCGCTGAAATTTTCCTGCACGGCCGCATTCATGCCAGCATCGCACCCCGCTTCTCCATCAACCATTCATAGCCTCTGGTTTCCAGTTCATGCGCGAGACCAATATCACCTGAATGGACGATGCAACCATCGATCAACACATGAACGTAATCGGGTTCGATGTACTCGAGAAGCCGCGGATAATGCGTCACCATCAGCAAAGCCCGCTCACTATTGCGCCAGTGGTTAATGCCTGTAGCCACAGCCTTGAGCGCGTCAATATCGAGACCCGAATCAATCTCATCGAGCAAGGCAAGCGAGGGCTCGAGAATAAGCATCTGAAGGATTTCATTGCGCTTTTTTTCCCCACCGGAAAAGCCTTCGTTAAGCCCACGACCAAGAAAACTTTCATCCATTTGCATCAATGCAAGTTTTTCCCGCACCAAGCCGAGAAAATCCATGGCATCCACTTCGGGTTCTCCCCGGCTGCGTCTTTGCGCGTTTAACGCGGCGCGCAGAAAATAAGCATTATTCACCCCGGGAATTTCCAGCGGTTGTTGAAAAGCCAGAAACAAGCCACTTTGCGCGCGCGCTTCCGGCGCAAGCTCCAACAGATTTTTCTGATGAAACAAGACTTGTCCGGCGGTCGCTTCGTAACCATGATGCCCACATAACAGATGGGACAAAGTGCTTTTTCCGGCGCCATTGGGCCCCATGATGGCGTGCACTTCACCCGGACAAATGGTCAGATCGATACCCTTGAGCACTTCCTTCCCATCGACGGCAACCTTGAGATGCTCAATTGACAGCATAGCGGATTGATCTTTCATCCAATCGCTCCTTCGAGTGACACATTGATTAGTTTCTGCGCTTCTACGGCGAATTCCATCGGCAATTCCTTGAACACTTCGCGACAAAAGCCGTTGACGATCATGTGAACCGCATCTTCCTCACTCAACCCACGCTGCCGGCAATAAAACAACTGGGCTTCACTGATTTTTGAAGTGGTGGCTTCATGTTCAATTTGGGCGCTCGGATTGCGCGACTCAATATAAGGAAATGTGTGCGCGCCGCAGCCTTGACCCATCAGCAGGGAATCGCATTGCGTATAATTGCGACTGCGATCCGCGCCCGGCAATACCTTGACAAGCCCACGGTAGGTGTTTTGGGCTAATCCGGCGCTGATACCCTTGGAGATAATCGTGCTGCGGGTGTCTTTCCCAATATGAATCATCTTGGTTCCTGTATCCGCCTGCTGGTAATTATTGGTTAAAGCGACAGAATAAAACTCACCGACAGATTTTTCACCGCGCAACAGGCAACTTGGGTATTTCCATGTAACAGCCGAGCCGGTTTCAATCTGCGTCCAGCTTATATGAGAGCGATCACCACGACAATCACCCCTTTTGGTGACGAAATTAAAAATACCACCGCGCCCCTGTTCATCACCCGGATACCAGTTCTGCACTGTGGAGTATTTAATATAGGCATCATCGAGGGCGACCAGTTCAACCACCGCAGCATGCAGTTGGTTCTCGTCGCGCATAGGCGCCGTGCAGCCTTCCAGATAACTGACTCGCGCGCCCCGGTCGGCGATGATCAAGGTTCGCTCAAACTGCCCTGATGCCGCAGCGTTAATACGGAAATAGGTGGACAGTTCCATCGGGCATTGCACACCCGGCGGCACATAGACAAAAGAACCGTCGGTAAAAGCCGCCGAATTGAGCGCCGCATAGAAATTATCCGTAAACGGCACCACAGAACCCATATAACGTTCTATGATCTCGGGATGTTCTCTGATGGCTTCTGATATCGGGCAGAAAATCACTCCGACTTCAGCCAGACGTCCCTTGAAGGTGGTAGCCACGGAAACACTATCGAACACCGCATCAACCGCAACACCCGCCAGAGCCGCCCGCTCATGCAGGGGGATGCCCAGTTTTTCGTAGGTTTCAAGCAGTTTGGGGTCAACATCTTCGAGACTTTTCGGCGCATTGGTATTTTTTGGCGCAGCGTAGTAATGAATGGATTGATAATCAATGGGCGGCACGTTAATATGCGCCCACTGTGGGTGAGACATATTCAACCAATAACGATACGCCTGAAGACGCCATTGCAGCATAAAATCCGGCTCATTTTTTTTATGCGAAATAAAGGCAACCATCTCCTCGTTGATACCTGGCGGCGCCAATTCGGTTTCAATATCGGTCATAAAACCATGTTGATAGCCTTTGCCAATTGCTTCGGCAATTTCCTTGTTTTGTGTAACCATAGTATGACCTCCGAGTTATTTCTCCAGAACCCGTATGGGGATGGAAGCGGCAACGGGATGTTTGTGTATCAGATCCACCAGCGTGATCATGTCAAGCGCTTGATACAAGGCCTGATTGATACCGAACCAGTGAGAAGCCATCGCACATGAGGACTGATGGACACATGCACTGCCGGACTCAGTGCATTCCGTCAAAGCGATGGAATCCTCTATGGCAATGACCAATTGCGCCAGAGATATAAGCTCCGGTGAACAAACCAGACGATAACCGCCCTTTTTGCCGCGAATGGAGTCAACAAGCCCCGCTCGCAGCATCTGCTTCATAATTTTTTTGACCATGGCCTCACCAATACCACTTTGACGCGCAAGCACCGCGCAACTGTGGATAGTATTGGGCTGTAAAGCCATCAAACGGGCAATAATGATCGCGTAATCCGTTATCTTACTGATTCTCAACATTATTATAACCGCATCTGATTATGGATATAAACAGTACTAATATAGTACCATATTAAAACACAAGTCAGTCTCTATAATCCATTATTTGGTGCAATCATCCGATTCAGACTGGTGGGCGGCACTGGGATCGAACCAGTGACCCCTGCCGTGTGAAGGCAGTGCTCTCCCCCTGAGCTAGCCGCCCATGCTGGTTGCATTGTACACTAATTCCCATCTCATCGGCAACATCAGAAAGTGCCATAACTTCCCTGGATACGAGTCGCACGTATTCTAAACCGTTTCGGTTGAGCCTGGTTTTTATGATTTCAGCGCGAGGCGTGTCAACACATCAATAACCTCCTCAACAGCAATCAATTCCATAGCTCGGGGGTGATGTACCTTGGCGCCCCAGGAAACCTGGTCGGGGCTTTTGCCGGTAAAGTGCTTGAGACTATCCTCATAACGATCCACGATCCATTGCCTTGCATACGGCGGGGGGCCGCTGCGCCTCGGATTGGTAGCAGCGTAGAGCCCGATCGCGGGCGTATTCACGGCCGCCGCGAGATGCGCGGGGCTTGAATCCGGGCATAGCACTGCTTTGGCGCGGCTCAGTAATGCCAATAATTCTTTCACGGAAGTCTGTCCGATCAAACTCACGGGTTTAAAGCGGCTTTGCTTCAGAATCATGTTCTCATAATGCCGTTCCGTTGGATGACCCGATCCTGTTAAAATAACCTGCCAACCCAAGCGTTCGATGACAAATTCGATCACTTCGATATAGCGCTCTACCGGCCAGTTGCGATGTATCTTTTTACTTTCACTTGCGCATGGACTGACAATCAACACCGGATGTCCTGGTGGAATATAATAGGCAGCCATAGCATGTGCTGGTGCAGATATAGGTATATCCCAGCGAATAGAAGTGGGGTTCATCACTCCCATTGCATTAGAAAAGACCAGAAAACTCTCCATCACATGAGCTTGATCCGGCGATGACACCGTCTCATTGACAAACCAGCGATGACCCTCACGGGCATGNATNCCATCGCATCCGATACGCCGGTCGGCATTGATCAACAGAGACNCCAGATGAGCGCGCATTGTAGGCTGCAGGAGCAACAAAACGTCAAAGTATCTTCCAGTCAGTTGCTCGCGCAGCGCTCGCCAGCCCCCGCTTTTTCTGTAGCGGATGAGTTCGACATTTTCAATATCCGAGACAAGAGACGCTTCTTTCTCTCCGATAACCCATGTCAACGTCACAGAAGATAAATTATCCTGCAACCGCCGCATCAGCGGTATGGCATTACAAACGTCGCCAAGAGCGGATAACCTCAGAAGACAAATATGCATGGTTTTATGACTCGGGGCTGTCCGTACTCTAGCTAACGGGAACAACCGATATATACAGAATCATTCCCGCCAATTCAAGAATGTTCGTAGCTGAATTAACGAATGTAATCTTAATATGTGTTACATCGGGGTATCGATTATTATATTAAGTATGTCAAAAGCATTCGACACAAACGACCATCAAGCACGCAAGTTTTTATGTTACATTACCGGGGAACCTCCAAGAGGTCCCTTGGTGCATAAGGCTAATCTACCGTTGCAATGTGATAATATAAATCCATTTAAATAATTTGGTTTTATTCACCAAATACTGGCGCTAACGATTGTCAGGCTTAATAATAGAATTGTAGTATAAAATTTTCGCGAATAATATTTCAGCGATGGATTGAATGTAGAATGG